>Ga0126362_10000139_pt1 | contig 69944 bp, 68 predicted proteins | sample ANMtaG_FD_126269 | JGI IMG/M metagenome (GOLD analysis project Ga0126362, IMG submission 126269) | Continental margin sediment microbial communities from North Pacific Ocean - ANME2c_DSS_Sorted | ecosystem: Environmental > Aquatic > Marine > Continental margin > Sediment | place: Pacific Ocean... | reverse complement strand
TCTCCTGGCAAGCCCCTCTCGTGCAGCGCGATCAAACCACGCCTCTCGAGCGCGGCGAGTGTCGCAGGGGCATGACTTTGGTCGTCACCGGTTGCGATGCGCTCGAAGGCCTCGATCTGAGCCCGCGTACACCCTTTCGCGATCGCAGGATGTTGAGCTTTCGTATGCATGACAGTTGTTCCTGACCGAGGCCTCATCGAACATATCGAGAGATTTCCCGCCGTAGATGGCGGCAGGATATACTGGATCTGCGGCGGTCGAGGCGGCCCACCCGAGCCTCTGCTCGGCACACCGTCCAGCCAAGTTGCCGGCCGCATCCGCGTCGCTGTTCAGTGGCGACCTTGTCGCCGGGTGCCGGGGAAGGGGTCATCAGCGCGTTCGGAAGCGGCGCCGACGCGCTCGAGTTCGCCAAGGAACGCGACCAGCACTGCGCGCACGGCCTCGCTCGAGACGTCTGGGTACGCAAGCGGCCGCTCGCCGCGAAATGACTCGACGTTTGCGCCGAGCTCGATGAATTCAACGTAGGTCCGCACGAGGCCGGTCTGAGCACATCCGCAGAAGCCGACGAAGGACGGCGGCCAGATCAAGTCGCCGACGGGTAGGAGAGAGGGACGGCGGCTGCAGTAGAAGCGGATCCCGGGCGTGGCGAGATAGTCCAACCGGTCCAAGTCGTCGTCATAGATCACGAAGACATGCCAGCCCCTGCGGATTGCCTCGTCGGCGAACGCGCGCATCGTCGGCGCGATGGTCTCGCGTCTCACGACGTCGAACCGCGCCGCCTCCGTCGTCAGCGCTTTGGACAAGGCGGGATTGGTTTCCGTGATGTACTCCTGCAAACGCTTCTGCTGTGTACGTGCGTGCGCGCGGCCGAATTTGATGACCTCCTCGACCGGCCAAGCGTCCTCCTGGTCGTCGTACGTGGCGCTGATATCGCTCATGTTTAGAATGTCCTTTCGGGGTTCTTTCTCACCGCTCTGCATGAATCTAAATTATTCTCATTATTTCTCCCGAGAGAGAACCTCGTTTTTTGATTCGTGATTTGACGACTTCCGGATGAGCGGTTGATGCGGGGGCCGCGCTCGCGGACGCTTTCCGTCCGATGGCCCGGGGTGCTCGCTCAGGGCGCGGATCTCGCACCCGCCTTGAGGTCAGCCTCAAGCCAAGACGATCGTGCGTAGGCTGCGCATCGGAAAGCGTCGTCGCGACCAACAATCCGGATCATCCTCGCCCCATGTGGCGAGAACCCTCGCATTGCTTAAAATCCTGGCACGGCCCAAGACGAGAGTGATATCAGCGGGGATGTCCTGATGACGGGATTTGGCTTCGTAGGCTACGCGCAAGGCACGCTCCAGGGCCTTCCCGACGTTCTCGATCTCAGGATTCTTAGCAATCTGGAAGACCGCTGCGGCATAGGACTGGAGAGCCGGATCCCTCCTGTTCGCAACGACATCGGAAAACGCCTTCGGCTCGAGATTCAACAGAACCCCGTGGTTCTTCCGCGCATAGGGTGGACCTAGGGTCCGAAGGTCGGGAATCGCGAAGGGCCTGGGCCACCGCTTCCGAACGAGGATCGCGGCAAGGTCGGCCAGAACGTACCGGTCGGTCTCCGCGAGGACGAACACGGCATCGTTCTCCCAGGAGAGGAGAGCCTGCATCAGCAAGCCCGTAAGATAGGCGTGGATCTCGCCGTGATCGGCGTGCAGGTGTCGCAGCGCGTGGTAGTCGCCCACCCAGGCCGACGGTGTCGCGATCTCGTTGAATATGGCCTCCGTTCGCTTCGAGAACTCTCTGAGAAGCGTGCAGGTCTGTGCGCGCTGCAGCGCCTCGTCTTGGATCTCATCCCACCGAATCATCTCGACGGCTCGGCGGTACGTTGCCTCAGCTCGAGTCGCCGCGGGCATCAGCGAAGGGTTGGTGCCCTCGAGCTCGTTGGACCACGGAGCGTAAGGCAGCGTCAGGATCTGCTCACTCAGGGCAGCAATGGTTCCCGCTCTCTGGAACAGGCTCCTGTCCGCCGCACGCTGTACAGTGTCGTCGTGATCCTCATTGGGTTCCAGCCCCATAGCCCGGGCTACCTCGTTCGCGATCACGCGATCCATGTGGCCGCCGAACACAACTTTCATTGGCTTATCCTTTGGTCTTAACAAAGCCGCTCGGGCCAGAAATCTCGCACGCCTGAGCTGAAGAGAAGACGATTTCAGGCGATTGATCCGTCAGCACGCGTGATTATCGAGATCGGGAAAATCGGACCAAAGGTCAGCCTCAGCGAAGCCCGCTGGCCACTCGTACGCGGTGGTGATCCGGCAGCAGAGATCGTGGACCCACTCCTGGTGGGCGCCGAACAGCAGATCGAAGCGCCCGGTGCGGCGGAGGTCGTGGGAGCGAATGGATCTGCGAGCGTCCGCTAGCGTGCAGTACCCGAGGGAGATGTGTTCGATGGCCTTCCGCACGTGGATCCTGCGCTCGCTCACGTGGAACGGCATCACCTCCCGGCGCAGCCTCTCGGCGAACACGCGATACGTCAGGGCCTCCAGTTCCAGGTCGTCGAGGTTGTGCAGCACCTCCAGAGAGGGTCTCCAAAGCTCTCGTGGCGCGAACGCCACGACGTTGCCCGCGAGCTCGATCTCGGGTGCGAGGGCTTGCGCGGGCTCACGATCGTTCAGCCAATGGGCCGCCGTGGCCGCATCCCAATCGATCATAGGGTGGAGAAGACGCCCATTCGGCGGGAAGCACCCGACCCAGGCCGCCGCATCTACCACGCGCCAAGATCGCAGCCGTTGCCCGAATGGGGCGAGAGGCTTGTTCCAGTCCGGGAATGCCTCCTGAGTGGCGGCGGGTGGCGGATCGGACAAGTCCTGCGCCACCATCCTCGCCAAGCCGGTTCGGACGTTCAGCGGCACGAGCCCTGGATCGGCATTCGCGGTGATCGCGTCCTGCATTGCCGTCGAGTGAAGCGCACCGCCCAGGTCGCGCACGATGCCCGGGTCCGTGAGCGGTGCGGGCCCATCGATCGCCTCCTGCAACCCCTGGAGACGTTTTCCGCGGCTTTCGGCGAAAGCCCTGAGGATCGGCCGCGCTGCGGCATTCACCCGGTCGCGCACGATGCCGCGCACATCCGCGGACGCAGTCTGGCGGAACGTGACGACCCTGGAACCGGTGCCGACGCGGCGCCCGGCCCCGTCGGTGGCGGGCGTGGACGGGGGAGCGGCCGCCGGATGCGCTTGCTGCTTCGGTCCCGAGATCCGCTCGGCTTCGCCCCGCACCGCTCCCGTATCCGTATTCACCTGTTGGGCGGTTCCAGCTTCCGCACTCTCATTGCCGATCAAATCGTCCGTGCGCCTACGCCCTGCTGGTGAGAGCCCGCACCCACCGTCGGCCATGAATGCGGTGGCGCCCCGGAAAGGGATGGCACCCGGAGGAGGTGTCCGGTCGTTCGATGTCGTGCCGTCGAGCATCTGAAAACTCGAGTATAAGCGGGTGCAGGGGCGAATGGCGGCATCAGAGATACTGCTCGAAACGCCCCGGCTAGGATTGCGGAAATAGGTTCACGCGCTGCAGCGATTCACACAAGCCCTTCGCAGCTTGCCGTCCTCAAGGCTGGGGGGAGGGCGAGTGCGCCAGGATCGTCCTTCGACGGGGTCGATGGAGCGTACCGCCGCAGGTCAAAAGCTTGATTCAGCAGCCGCGCGAAGCGTCGCCCAAGCCAAAATCGCCGACATCTGAGACGTGGGCTTCTATTGAAGCTGATCGCCAAGCAACCATGCGTCCGCTGAGAACATATTTGATCTCGACTTCATGCGAGGCGCGCGAGACCCTATCGGATCAGTCGTTTTGGGATTTCGACGGCGCGAGCCTCCTGAGCTTGGAAAAGATGGATCCGTTGCCGTGAAATGGGCGCGAGGTACCAACGCTTGGTTCCGATACGAATCGCTCCGCGACGTGGTTTCGGTCCGCTGCCGGGAGCGCATCACACTCAGGTTCCACCTGGGCCCAGGCGGAGCACGCGCTACGGTCCAGGTCTGCGGCGCATGGGCGCTCTGCCAGAGCGACCTGTCCGGCTGGGCTCGCAAACGGTGTTACGTACAGGCTTAGGTGGAACATCGCTTCGCTCATGCGTCTCAGGCGAGGCCAGCCAGCGGGACCCGACGTGACATCGAGCTCTGATCCGTCGCACTCGCGAGGAGTGCCTGAGCAACCACACCAAGTCAACGTGTTTTTCACCTTATAAATAGCATATACCGCCTTCCAAGGTCTATCTTCCCTCGGACCTGTGACAGATATAATCAAGATTTCTGTGCAGTTCTGTATTGTCCGACCGCCAGACGAGCACGAGCAAAGTCGAGACTAGTGAGCGTTCCGCGAAGAAAGCTGGAGATGAGACGGCGTGTGAGCTGCGATGACCTATCCAGAGGCAATGCTGCGTGGATTCGACGCAGGCAGAATCTATCCTGATCGTCGCGCGCTCCGATGCAACCCGATCGGATGCGGAGTGAGATGGCACGTAAAAACCCCTCACCTGGCTGATCCAGTCCGCGTCGCTTGTCGCGGTGACGTAGGCCGCGCCGGATCGCGCGTCGTTCGTCTGGTCGCCGGCCAAAACGTAGAAGTACGATCCCGCCGCTGGGCCGCCCTGCGGGATTGAGCTCAGCCGGTCCGAGATGGTCGGCTCGATGTCGGTTCGCGTTATCGTGACGCCCTCCACCGATGGTGGAAATGCCCGCTGGCGAATCCATGTATGCCTCCGGCCCGCGTGGGCGGGCGAGAGGATGGTCATGGACGCAGACGATGGCTTCGTCGGCCTCAACGAGCAGCTGTGTTTCGCGGTTTACGCCGCCGCCCACGCCTTCAACGCCGCCTATCGGCCGCTGCTCGAGCCGCATGGGCTGACCTACCCGCAGTTCCTCGTCCTGCTCGTCCTTTGGGAGAAGGACCAGCGCAGCATGAAGGAGCTGGGCGGATTGCTGCAGCTCGACTCAGGCACATTGACCCCGCTGACGAAGCGCCTGGAGTCAGCCGGGTTTCTCCGGCGGCAGCGGGCTCGGCACGACGAGCGCCAGCTTCTGGTCGAGCTGACCGAGAAGGGCCAAGCACTGCGGCCATTTGTCGGCGAGATTTGTAAGGCGATGATCTGCGCGCTGGGCGGCAGGGACGAACCGGTGCTGAAGCTCCGGGAGCAAATCGTAAAGGTCACCGAACAGCTCAGATCTGCCCCACACCTCCAGGCGGTGGAGTAGGCCGCGTCAGCTTCTCACTCTGAAGGGCGCGGCAGATGTTAAGCCAAACCAACACCAGGTCAGCTAGCAACCGAGGCCGCACAACGTGCCCACGATGAGCGTGCGACAGATGTTTGATCCCAGGGTTTGATGGTGCAGTTTTCTCACGCGAGTGGAAGACGCGCTATGGGCCGATTGTGTTGAAAAACTCTGAGGCAGCGCACCCGGCCTCATCCAAGGCAACGCCTCGGAGAATGTTTTATCTTTCGCCGCCCTCGCGACCACACAGATCCGGCGGATTCTGAGCAATCTGATAGCAGCTTCTTCCTCGTCCCCACGGATCGGCGGTGCCACGTCGACCCGGCCCTGAGTTTTTCAACAAAATCGGCCAGGGTCAGCACGGGAGCGCCACGACGACAGCGGCAGTCCGTCGAGCGATACAGCATAGTCAAGCGAGCTTGAGGGCGCTGGCGGCCCGTCACGGCATCAACCCGAAGACCGTCGCGAAGTGGAAGAAGCGGTCCTCGGTGGCTGACCGGAAGACTGGGCCAACGGCACCCCGATCCACGGTGCTGTCGGCCGAGAACGAGGCCGTGATCGTCGCCTTCCGCCGGCATACCCTACTGCCACTCGACGACTGCCTTTACGCCCTGCAGCCGACGATCCCGCACCTCACACGCTCAAGTCTGCACCGCTGCCTTCAACGTCATGGCATCTCGCGGCTCTCGTGAGCCCGGTCATGGTTGTAGTGCTCGACGAAGGCGGCGACCCGTGCCTCCAGCTCGCCGGGCAGGTAGGCGTGTTCGAGCAGGATGCGGTTCTTGAGCGTCTGGTGCCAGCGCTCGATCTTACCCTGCGTCTCTGGATGGCAGGGCGCGCCCCGGATGTGGGTCATGCCCCGGCTGCCGAGCCATGTGGCCAAGTCAGCCGCGACGTAGCTCGATCCGTTGTCGGTGAGCAGCCGTGGCCGGTGTGCCACCTCCACGTGGTCGAGGCCGGCAGCCGTAAGCGCCAAGTCGAGCGTGGCGGTGACGTCGCTGGCCTGCATCGTGGTGCACAGCTTCCAAGCTACGATGTAGCGCGAGAAGTCATCCAGCACTGTCGAGAGATAGTACCAGCCCCAGCCGACAACCTTCAGGTAGGTGAAGTCCGTCTGCCAAAGCTGGTTGGGCGCGGTGGTCTTGTCGCGGAACTCATCGGCGGCTTTGAGGACGATATAGGCCGGGCTAGTGATCAGGTCCTGAGCCTTGAGCAGGCGGTAGACGGTGGCCTCCGAGACGAAGTAGCGCCGCTCGTCGGTGAAGCGCACCGCCAGCTCGCGCGGGCTGAGTTCCGGCTGCTCCAGAGCGAGAGCGACGATCTGCTCGCGAACCTCTGCTGGCAGGCGGTCCCACACCCGGCTTGGTCGCGAGGGGCGATCGACCAGAGCCTCGGGGCCGCCGCGCTGGTAGGCGTCGTACCAGCGGTAGAAGGTGGCGCGCGGGACGCCGAGCTTGTCCAGGGTGGCGCGCACCGGCAGGCGGGACTGCTCGACCAGCCGGATGATCTCCAGCTTCTCGGGGGCTGGGTACCTCATGCCTCGTCGCCCCCAGCCCCGCTCATGCTTATGGGATGGCCCGCCCCTCACTGAACCGTCGTGGCATTCTCCTGGCACGGACACGTGGAGGGATCTGGAATGGCAAAGAGCTCGATCGCCGTGCTGGGTATCGACCTCGGCAAGAACAGCTGCAGCCTCGTCGGTTTCGACGCGGCTGGAGATGTCGTCCTGCGCCGCCGCGCGCGGCGTGAGACAGTCGTCGGACTGACGGCCAAGCTACCGGCCTGTGTCGTCGCGATGGAGGCCTGCTGCGGCGCCCATCATCTCGGCCAGTTGCTCGTAGCGCAGGGGCACACCGTCCGGCTGATGTCGCCGGAGTATGTTCGACCCTACGTCAAAGCGCAGAAGAACGACGATCGTGATGCCGAGGCGATCGCAGAGGCAGCCACACGCCCAACCATGCGCTTCGTGCCCCTGAAGGCACAGGAGCAGCTCGATATGCAGAGCCTGCACCGGGTCCGGTCGCGGCTGGTCGGAATGCGCACCATGCTCATGAACCAGCTCCGCGCGCTCCTGCTGGAGCGTGGTCTCACCTTCCCGCAGGGGCGGCGCAAGTTCGAGATGGCAATCGGAGCACTGATGCAGGACCCTGAGGTGTAGATCGGACCACGCATCCGGTCCCTCATCGGAGAGGTCCGAGACGAGTGGACAGACCTCGATCGCCGCATAGCGGCGCTCGATCGCGAGTTCGTCGAGCATGCTCGTGCCGACGAGGCGGCGCGCCGCCTGGTGTCGATTCCGGGCATCGGAACGATGACGGCCACGGCTCTTCGTGCTGCCGTCGATGACGGCAGCACCTTCACGCGTGCCCGCGATCTCGCGGCTTGGCTCGGCCTCGTCCCACGCCAGCACACGACGGGCGGCAAGCCGAAGCTGCTCGGCATCAGCAAGCGGGGGAACTCCTACCTGCGCGGGCTCTTCATCCACGGGGCCAGAGCGGCGCTACCCTCAATGGCCAAGGCTGAGGACGCGACCGGCCAATGGCTGCGGAGTCTGCTGGCGCGGGCGCACTACAACGCCGTGGTCGTGGCGCTCGCCGCCAAGCTCGCTCGGATCGCCTGGGCAACGCTACGGAAGGGCGTGAGCTTCGAGCGGCAGCCGGAGCTGGCTCACGCCTGAAACATCGCAAACGTCGACCCTGACCGGACTACGAGCGGCCGGCGCGGGTCCATGAGGTCTGCGGGAGGACAGTGAAGATGGCCTGACGGTCGAGCGGCGTTCCGGAAGCCTGGCAAAAAAGCGGCTCTTCGAGGCCGACGTGCTTATGAGGCCCGGGGCGTGCGGCTCTCCATCTTGGCGGCGGCCACTGCGCCGACATGCCGGATACGTTTGTGCAGACCGGACACAGGCACCTTCTCTGACCACCTTGCGGACGGGGCGGGCCATACGTTTTTGAGCAGGCGGTTCTCCAGGACGAGGTCGGCCACGACCTGCTTCAGCGCGCTCGCCTCGCGGCGCAGATCCTTGACCTCATCGGCGGTGGCGGCCCGGGCCGTGTCGCCAGCCAGCCGCTTCTTGCCGGCCTCCAGGAGCTCCTTGGACCAGCCGTAGTACATCGACGCGGCGATGCCTTCGCGCCGGCACAGCTCGGCGATGCTGTCCTCGCCGCGCAGGCCTTAGAGCCACGATGCGGATCTTCTCCTCGGCCGAGAACTGCCGACGCGTGGCGCGGCGGATGTCCTTGATCACGGCCTCCGCCGGCTTCCGTGCCGGCCCGGATGACTGTTTCATCTTCGCTCCTGGGCGCTACGATGAACCAGCCATCCTCCGTTCGTGAAGACCCTCAATTTGTCTCAGGAGTGCTGACGGCGGACAGACGCTACGCGGCCTCACGCCCTACGAAGCTATCTGCAAAGCCTGGGTGGACGAGCCCTCTCGGTTCACCCAGAACCCCCACCACCAAACTCCGGGACCAAACATCTAGTGCGCTTATATCCCCGGCGTGAACGCCGGACCCTTTCGTGTACAGGAGGTAAGAGGCTTCGGCATGGAGGCGGCACGGGTAGGACTTCCGCGGCGTCAACATCACCTGTCCGCGCTCGCCTTCTGACCTCACAGCGTGTCCGACTCCATTGGTCCTCTCTGATCCTCAATCAGCCTAGTCCAAAGCCGGCCGGTCAGGTCGTCCGCTCCTGTTCTGCTTCCTATGTGATTTCTTCGATATCCTTGAACGCAACGTGCTTCGAAGCCAGCCCAGCGCCGATCAATTCAGAAGTCGTCGCATCGAAGCACCGCCAGCTGGCCTGAACCTCGACACTTAGTCTATAAGGTATCTCACCGCTGATGCTCTTCAGGAGTCCCTTTGAGCTGAGTGCCGAGCCGAACACACCATCGAGTTTCACGATAAGGATCGCGCATCCACTTGCTCCCAGGAAGGCTTCGAGCGCCCTCGCGGCGGCCACACGTGCGAGGCCACTTTTTCCCTCCGTCACTGCGAGCAAGGACGCCCCCAGCGCGTCGAACAGCTTCACAGCAGCATCGAGGCTTGCGAGAGCCTGCTCGTGGAGCGGCCGCTGGTTGTCCGGATCCGGATCGGTTGGGGGCGGAGCATCAGCTTGATCGCCCGCTGGCTGCGGTACCGGGCTGAGCGCCTTAATCCTGACCGCATGATGGGCCGCCCGCGCCCGCGCGCCGCTCGCCAAGCTGGAGAGGCTCGCGAGCTCGCTGATCAGGTCACGCAGGACGGGCTCCGGTGTCGGCGGGATAGGCCCGTCGATGCGAATGGTTTTGCCAGCCTCGATAAGCTCCTGGGCAACGGCTGTCGCGAAGGCTCGGTCTCCGGGCGCGAGTATGCGGCCGCTTAGCGCGTGGTCCGACCGCGCGAAACTCAGAAGAGTATTCAGCCCTGACAGGACGAGGGGGACTGCGGCGAGGAGCGGCCCTGCATCCGCAGCATCGTCGCGCTCGTGCGGAAATTCGGGGTCGAGCTGTTGAGAAAGGGAACTCGCACGCTCGAGCGCCTGTCGGGCGAGCAGGCTGTCCAGCTTGAAGCCCTCGGATGCCGCGCGCGCCGGTCCCACGTCGTCCGTCGTGACGAATACGTTTTTCCCAGCGATCCGCTTTGCGGCGTCGCCGGCAACTGCAGTCGCGAGGTTCAGGAGAGCTTGGCGTGCCAGCCGATTGTGTTCGGCAAGCGCGGCCGACTCCGTCGTGGTGACAGCCCCCGTATAGGGAGCACTGGGAACTTCCCCGAGGATCGCCTTCGCAGCCGCCGTTCGCGCCCCCGCTTCTGCGGTATCGGCGGCCGCTCCAGCAGAGCGAGCGTCGGCCTGCGCCTTGGCAACCTTGGCTACGTCCAAGGCTCGTGCGAGGGCAGGATCCGCAGGCGCTGCCGAACCTGAGGTATCAGCAGTGTCGTCAGCCATGGCATCGCCCTCTCGCCTTTCTTTGGGCCCAAGGCGCTTCGGAAAGATGCGCTATCGAGACTGAGTAGCATCCCAAAATAGGAGCTGCCAAGTCATAGTTTCCGTCTAGAAGCGTAGATGCACGATTCGGATAGTTTGACAATTTCGAAAAATGGGCCGCCGCACCATGATGTCTAGGATAGCGGTGTCACGACGCGGGCGAGCGCCGGAAGGATGAGAGATTGTCATTGACAGATCTCCCTCGGGCGTTGCCAAACAGGGCGTGCCGTGCTCTGCTCCCAAAGAGAGTATGGAAAGCCGTTCCGGAAACTATCTTTGGACGCACAGGCCCAAAGTGCATGCAATCTGGTACCTACTACTTTCTTGATGTTGGCAGCGCGAAGTCCAGCGAATGCACATTGATCCAGTTCGGCGACACCCGGATCCTGATCGGCGGCGGCCATGCCGGAAGTCTGGACGCACAACCAAGCTCCCCTTCGGTACCGGAGCAGCTTGAGCGCCTTCTAGGGCCTCCGCCGCACGAGATCGCACTGCTCGTCGTCACGCACTGTCATGCCGGGCACGTCGGCTGCCTGCCGGAGCTCGTCGCACGCGGCCTCGTCCGAGTGCGGTTCGCCCTGCTTGCGGATCCCAAGCTTGGCTTCGGGCGTACCGTCGATGAGGAGGCTGTCTCACCGGGCGCGATGCAGCCAGGCGATATCCTTGCCACTCTCCTTCGCGAGGAGGATGTATCGGATCTCGAAGATGCGGAACTCGACGGCTTCATCAACGGGGCCGCCCTGGTCGAGGGCCGCTACAACGATCTCGTCGAAAATCTCGTGGACCAAGGCGTCGCGGTTTCGATCTGGCGCGGCAGCGACCAACTGGAGCCTTCCCTCGCCGATCTTCTCCGGTCTGTCGGTGCCTCCATCCTGGGGCCCAGCGAGGCCCAGCTTCTTTTCTGCGCGGAGCAGGTCGCCACGACCAACAGGGCAGCCAAGGACGCTGCCGCGGCTGCCGGGCTATCGGATCGCAGCGGGATTGCCGCGCTGTACCGGTCGATGGCCTCCCGCTCCGACGCCTTCTCAGGAAGTGCTCGTGGGAGCGGCATGAACTGCCAGAGCATCACGGTCGCCCTGGGACCGCCGCACGCCCGCGCACTCTTGGGTGGCGACATGCAGTTCGTCGAACCGGGCGTCCCAGGCATCGATCAGGAGTTAGCCGAGCTGCGCCGGAAGGTTAGGGAAGCCGGTCCATACAAGCTCTACAAGACGACGCGTCATACGGGCCGACGTGAACAGCACGACGCCTTTCTCGATGACCTCGGCAATCCGCCCTTCGTCGTACACAGCGGCGGCCTTCGCGACGAGGACCCGTTCGACACGAGCGTTCTGAAATCCATCAGCCAGAGGAGGGGTCTCATCTTCGCTCGAACCGATCATAACGGGCTTGTCACGGTTGCTCCCGAAAAAGACGGACGCTCAGCGTTCGCGATCGGGAAGGGCGTCCTCAACGACTTTGGAGCAAGAACTATGGGGAACGAGCAAGAGGGACCCGAAGGACAATCTCCCATCGCTGCCCTGCCACCCGATTCCGAATCTGCTGATCCGCCTGTCGGCCCTCAGATCGTCATCGTGAACCTGCCGCCGGGGCCGATCGACCTTACGGTGTCGGGTGTCGAGATAAAGGTACGTGCACCCGCATCGCCTACATCCCTCAAACCGCAGAGCCCACGGAGTGCGCGACTGCGCTCCCAGCCTTTCACGAGGATTGCGGACGATAGCCTCGCTGCGGTCGCCTCCGGACGAGACATCTCGAAGCTGCTGTTCCTGACTGACAGCAAGCGGCTGGCTGAAAACATCGGGCGGAGCGAAGCGGAGGCAGCGATCGAGGCAATTCGGGCGGCGGGCGGCGAATTGATCGATGACGCCGGCAAGAACTTGGTCAACTGCGCGCAAGACCGATTGAAGGGCAACGCCAATCGCGAGGGCCTGGTTCTCCTAGGTGGCTACGACATCGTCCCCCCGGCAAGGCGCGACGTCTTGGGAGTCGATTTCCGCAACAAGCTTGGCAGCAAGCGCGTGGGATCCGACAATGACAAGTTCTGGGTGTGGAGCGACGCCAGCTATGGCGACCTGGACGACGATGCCGTTGCGGAACTGCCAATCTCGCGCATTCCCGATGCCCGCGAAGCACAAGTCTTCCTCAGCGCCCTCCGGGCACGCCCGCTGACATTGAGCGACCGCTTCGGGATTCACAACATCAACCGCCCGTTTGCGACCGACGTTTGGAACGACGTCTCGGGCACACGCGCTATCAACGTCTGCGAGCACTTCTCGCCCAATGACATCGCGGCAGACGAGATAACCTCAAGCTGCCACTACTATATGCTGCATGGCGCAGAGGATGACGCCCGCTACTTCTCCGGGGAGACTGCAAACGGCAACGGTTTCCCTGTTGCCTTCAACATATCATCCGTACCCACGAGCTTCCAGGGTTTCGTGTTCACCGGATGTTGCTGGGGTGCTCTCATTGTTCGAGAGAAAGCCGTGAATTGCCCGGATGGCGTCCCCCCTCCACGGCTCGCGCAGGAGTCGATCGCCCTTTCCTATCTCAAGGCCGGTGCCGTTGCGTTCGTTGGCTGCACCGGCTCGCACTACTCCGGCCCCTCCCGCGATCATGACAAAAACTTCGCGTTCCGGCTTCATCGCGCGTTCTGGAGCAGGATACAGGGGGCAGGTGTAGCGCCGGCACGCGCGCTATTCGAGGCCAAGGCGGAGTACGCCACGTCGATTGTCGAAGCTGGCCAGAGCTTGGATCCGCTCGACACCGCTCGACGGCTCAAGAACCTGGCCCAGTTCACGTGCTTGGGGTTTGGCTGGTGAATCGCTATATAGGGTCGGGAAACCGGCCGTAGCCGAAAGGCCACGGGAACAGGTACGTAGCCATTTCGGGAACACAATCATGAGCGGTGTTTCGAAAAAGGACGTGGTAGCGTTCATCGCCGAGCAGATGCCTGACTGGAAGCTCGTTCCTGACGACACGGCCGCCACTCTAGGTTTTGACGATAGCGATATGGTGTCCAGCATGCGCAGCGAGAAGGGACCGTCCGTCGAGCAGTTGCGGCGTAAGTTTCTTCGCCAAGATGTGGCGGACGCACCAGGCGATGCAAATAGCGCCTTGGGGTCCGTTGACACATCCGTTGCGACTGTGCGGATTCAGCCAAAACACGGCGGCCCCGCCAAGACCGCCGACATCCGCGACGGCAGAGTGATCATCGTTCAAGGCTGATCGGGTCATCCCGGACAACTCCCCGCCTCCGCGCCCTGAAGGGCGGGGCTTCTCGGGACAGCTACGCGGCAACCCACCCGCTTATGTCCCGAGGGCCGTGTCCCGGCCCGAATGCGCGCAACTTGATGATCCGTGCTGCAGCCACATCGCGGTCCATGTCTGCACCGCAGGCACAGACATGGCATACAGCGAGAGCAGCTTTGCCGCGACCGCGGCGCAGGTCGGACACGTCTGCGACGCGCCCCTTGGATCGACCAGAACGACCTCTACACCGGCACGTGCAGCCTTGTACTGGGTGAACGGGACGAGACGACGCCAGCCGACGTCATGGATCGCGCGAGCCACGCGCGACTGCGTGAGCCCGGCGATGTTCAGATCCTCAAAGGCGAGACGCACGTAGCCCATCACGGGAGAGCGTGTGGGCGTGATCGCTGCGCTGGCGCGCCACGTGCGCCGCGGCGGCGAGCCGCGCCCTTGCTTTCAGGCGCCTGCGGCTGCCGCGCTTGCACCGGGCGAGCGCCCGCTGGTGGCGACGCAGCGCCTCGGGCTGATCAGCTATCGAGGCCGCTTCACTGCCAGTGCTGGCACTTGGAGGTATGGCCGATACCGGGGTTGAAGCTGTTGGTGGGATCGAGCTTCCTGTAGAAGGCGGCCAGTTCCGGCTTGGCATGATAGAGATGGCCGACATTGTGCTCGGCTGGGTATTCGGCGCCGCGCCTATCGAGCAGACCCCACATCTCGTGCTCGACATCCATGCAGTCGAAGCTCTTCTTGATCACGTAGTCCTGGTGGAAAACGTGACAGAAGAAGTGCCCGTAATATAGCTTTTTGACAATCTTCGCGTCGATCTCGGGAGGAAGGTGCTCGGCCCATTCGCGATCGTTGCGGCGCAGAGCGATATCGAGCGCTACGATGTCCTCGACCTCGTGGGCATGGATCGCCCGGTACCGGATGGCCGCGCCTGCGACAGCGAAGCGGTGCAGGAAGGCGGCTTTGCCCTCCTCCGGGGTGCACTCGAACATTGCGCCGTTGGCCGAGGGCAGCAGCTTCGAGAGGTACGCGCGCGCCTCGGCGACCCCCGCGCTGCCCATCCGCAGCAGCAGGTGGTGCTCGTAGCGATCGCGAAATGCGTTCATCCGCACGGGCAAATGCTGGGGCATCAGGTTCGCGACGGCCTGGGCGAGCCTGTCCGAGATCGTGTTGCCGAGACCCAGACGCTCGGTGAAGGCGTCGACGCGCGACTTGACGCTGAACAGGGCCGGCATTCGCTGGGTTCCGGCCCGCTGGATGAACAGGAAGGTGTCTTTCCCGTATTTTGCGGCGATGTCGTAGGCCTCACGGTGGATGTACTCGCCGGCAATCGGCAGCGTCTTGAAATTAGCCAGAATGTGCCGACGGATCTCAGTTAATTCGGCCGGGTCGTTGGTGCCGATGTAGAAGACCGCCGTCTCCGTCTCGGCCTCGAAGGTGTCGAGGCGCACCGCGAAAACCGCAAGCTTGCCGGCGCAGCCGGCGGCCTCATGCAGACGGCGCGGATCTGCATTGAAGCGCGCCGGCGTGTCGGCGTCGACGTAGCGGATATGAGAGACGTATTCGCGGTCCGAGGCCCAGGCATCGGTCGGGGCAGGCTTCGGCAGGTCGCCGCGTTCGACCCGGGCCAGGATTTCTTCGGGGTCGTCGCCGAGGTCGAGCCCGAGATGATTGACCAAACCGATCGATCCGTCGGCCCGGATCTCGGCATAGAGAGCCATCTCGGTGTAGGCGGGTCCACGTTGGATCAGTGCGCCGCCCGAATTGTTGCAGATGCCGCCCAGCACCGAGGCGCCGATGCAGGACGAGCCGATCACCGAGTGAGGCTCGCGCCCGAGGGGGCGCAGGCGCTGTTCCAACGCGTCGAGCGTGGCGCCCGGCAGGCAGCAGACCTGCTTGCCCTCCTCTATCAGGTGGATACCCTTGAGCCGCGTCACGCTGATCAGAACGATCTCGCGATCGTAATCCTCGCCCCATGGAGTCGAGCCGCCGGTCAGCCCGGTATTGGCGGCCTGCAGGATCACCGCTCGCCCCGATGCGACGGCGACGTTCAAGGCGCGCCACATCTCGACTAGGGACCCCGGCCGCACCACCGCCGCCACGGCTCCCCCGCCGCAACGGAAGCCGCGGGTGTAACGGCGGGTCGCGCCGGCCGCGGTCAGCACATTCGCCGCACCCACGGCGGCTTTGAGACGATTCAGCAGATCGGCGCGCGACAGCGCCGTCGGCGCAGCAAGCCCACTCATCGCGATCTCCTCCTGATTGCACGGCCGAGCTGGCACCAGCGTCGCGGCAGATTCGATTACCGAGCTCGGACCGCTGGTAAAATGATTTGACCAATTACGTCAACTGGCAAACTGTTTGTGCCACGAAACCGAACTCAGTAGGGTCCGCTGCCTAGAGGCCGGTCGAGTTCAGTTGTGAGGCATCATGGCGAGCGAACGGAGCAAGGCAGGCAGCGCTGCAGAGGCTGCCGCCAGTCAGATCGAGGCGCTGATTCTCGAAGGGTCTCTCCGCCCAGGCGACCTGTTGCTGTCCGAGCGGGAACTGGCGGGGCCGCTCAACGTCTCGCGTCCGACCCTGCGCCAGGGGATCAAGATGCTTGAGGACAAGGGCTTGCTCGTCACCGATGCGGCCGGAGCGCGCCGGGTGGCGCCGCTCGCCAGCGGCATTACCGATCCGCTGATTGAGCTGATGTCGAGCCAGGGTGAGGCGGTGGAGGATTACCTGGAGCTGCGCGCCACGCTCGAAGGCATGGCAGCAAGCCTCGCGGCGGTACGGGCCAACGACGTCGACCGCGACATGCTCACTCGCTGCATGGAGCGCATCGACAGCGCCTACGAACGGGCCGACCCGCAGGAGGAGGCCGAGGTCGATATCGACCTGCATATCGGCGTGTACGAGGCGAGCCATAACGTCGTGCTGCTGCACGTCATGCGCGCCCTCTCGGGAATGCTGCGCCGGGGTGTCTTTCACAACCGCGAGAAGCTCTACGCCCGCTCCGAGATCCGAGACGTGCTGCGCGACCAGCACCGCGCGATCTATGACGGCATCATGGCCCACGATCCGATCGCAGCGGGGAAGGCGGCGGAAGCCCATATGGTCTATACGCGCCGCGTACTGAGCGAGATCGCTGCGGCCGACGCGCGACTGGAGATCTCGTTGCGGCGGCTGCAGGGCGGCAATCTGAGTTTGCGCGAGAGCGGCAAGAAATCTACCCGCGTGAGAAGGCCCTGACATCGACGCCAGACCGGATCGTCGCGCGTCGCGCAACGTCTGCTCTCATCATCGCGGCGCTCAAGTCGCAGGGTGTTTAGCTCGGAATTCCAGCCCTGGAGAGCTATTCCACATCCTGCAAAGCATCAATCTCCTAGGCCGGGACGGCTGAACCGAGCGCGAAAATCGGTGTGGCCTTGCGGACAACGAAACCATGACGGTTCACCACCTCAGCCAAACCTTCGGTGAGGCCAATGGGAATGACTCTTCGGGGCATGGATCCCCGGTTCGCCCACTCGGCACAGTAGACGACAAGGCGCTGAGATCTGGCGCCGGAGGTATCGGCCTTGCCTCTTGGATGCCCTCGTTCGGCGAGCTCTGGATGAGGCTGCGCGACGACCGACGACTGGGGCGATGTATCATTTCTGCAACTCACAGTGTTAAATCTCGCGCGCGCCTTGCCACGACTCCATAAAAATCATCTCTATTGGGCCCTGGCTTCAGGAGGCCATAGATATGCTGATTTGGCTGAAGCATCTTTGGATTAGATGGCTGAATTTTTTCATCAAGTGGCCGTCCCGCGCCGCGCTCGAGACAAGCGCAAGGCAGATCGAGAAAGAAATTGCGAAAGAGTCGCCGAGAGACGATACTCGCAAACAGTCAGACGCTCCTGCTGCACCGCAATACTACTGCTGCGTTCTCTTCTGGGATGAGACGACAGGCCGCTCTGACGAGGCCATAACCGTATCAAGCGAGGAGGCTTGCAGGCGCTTGGCTGCCAAACACGATGCCAACTACAGGACGCCGATCCTAAACAGAAGATGCTCATAGGAGGGGCGGTTCAGATGCTTCGCCGACTCTCTGCCTTCACACTCTGCATTTCCCAGGCAGCGTGCTCAACGATTCCGGCACACTTTGACGTGCCCTACTCTAATACAGGCGTTCCGCTCGCGAACTCTGTCGTGCAACGTATTCGGTGCGAGCTGGCGGAACTCGTTCAGGACGAGGCTCTTCCACTCTATAACCGTCGTGCAACACTCTTGGAATACGATTATTACGCATCCATGCTGTTAAGCTTGGACGCAAACGATACGGGATCACTTACACCCTCTCTTACTTTCCCCCATAGTGGCTTCTCCTTCAACGTGACGCCTTCGCTCAAGTTATCACGTCAAGATCAGATCAATTACAGCCTTAGATACTCGATGCGTGAGATCTATGATCAATGGAAGCAGGATAAGCGCAGATTTGCCTGCCCAGACCCAGACACAAACCTGGCCGGAAATCTGGGCATTAGGGAAAAGGTTTCATCTGCCCTTAATCTCTCCGATCTTGCCTATACCACGTCGGCCAAGCCTAGCGAGGGCGTGTTTAGCGGCATCATCAACTTCACGGCAACAAAGAGCATTAACCAGATTGGGCCCACATGGACGCTGACGCACTTCAGCGGACCTGGAGCATTCATCTCAGCCTCAGAAGTAAACACCGACAAGCTGAGCTTCGGATTTGCGGGAGGGACCAATGCAAACAAGCCGTTCAAGAGGCTGCCCGGCATCGCCCCCATACAGTCGGCCATTGCTGACGAAGCGCTTCAACGAGCTTTGACGAACGATCTGGGAACGCAGCTTAATGCAATCCGCAACACACTGCGCTGAGGAGCGGATGCGTGATGTCGAGGATCGGCCACAGCAAGACCTCGTCGGCGGGCGCAGAGGAGGTGCTGACCGGTGAGGGGTGTTAGAGCTAGCGCGGGAGCTGTCCCGGCGCACATCGAGGCGCGTAACCGCGTGGAAACGGACCCGGATCGCCATCAGTATGCCGGAAGGCACATGCCGCTTCAGCTGAGGACGCAGCACATCGGCGGCTCCCGCGTGACCCCGGCGCTCGGCCACGTTGGCGAGCAGGCCGATCCGGTACGTACGTGCCGCACCCCACCTTTCCACCGCCAGCGGTACAAGGGCAGCGCCGAAGATGTAGCCGGTGGCATTCGCGGTGTTCAGTGCGCCGGCTTCGGCGTAGCTCCAGCCGAATGCGTCGCGCATTGGCGGCAGCAGCAGTGCATAGGCGAAGCGTGAGAAGCCAATGCTGATGGCGGTTGCCATCGACAATCTGACGACAATCGAGAGGTGGGCACCAGATCTCGCCGACCGGTGTAAAGGATGATTTACCAATGGATCGCTCAACTTACTAACGGATATCAGCTCCTGCTGCATCTCCCCGCAATCCGAACAGGTACCTGCGGCGGCGAGAAGCTCAGTTCCAGCTTCGACGCATTCTTCATCCTTGAAGTGCATCCTCGGATCCAATCGACTGGAGCCCCACGAGCAACAAGGGATCGGGCATTCGTACTGTTCGCAGCGACCGGCTCGCAAACGAGTTCTGGTCCATCGGAGTTGAGCAGCACTCACTTGGGTGCCTTTTGCCTAAGGTTGCATAGCGGTGTGCGGCGCTCAGCGCTCGGGGACCTCGTGGAGCCGGTCGGTGCTCCCGATGACGGAGGCGATTGGGGGTGGAGGCCGCGAGAGGGCTTCGCGTAGGTCCGACTCGCGCCCTCGCGGCCCAGGAGGCCGCTCATGGGCCTGATCAACCCCTCTGTCGACAGGCGACTCCACCCCAAGACCGGCAATTAATTTTTGCGTGGAAGGATGCCATCGATGAACATACCTGCTCGGATCTTCACCATCGACTGGATGCAGGTGCCGTTTACGAAGCATGCCGGAGAAACTGGACACACGTTGTTCCGAACTCTCAACGTCGGTGATTTGCGCATTCGGATGGTCGCGTACACATTCGGCTACGCGGCTGATGACGGTACCTTGGCGAATGAGGTCGTCGCGATGGAAGTGAGCTCGAATCGGGGACAACGGCCGTTGCAGGCGATGTGGTTCGAGTCGGGCAGCTCTGTTGCGCGGCAGGCGCGACGCCGGCGAACCGTTGCGGCGGCGTTGGCAGCTGCGCTCGTCGAGGTTCCCGCAGGCTGAGGACGATGGAAGGTCGTGGCGACGATGCTGAACGCCCGAGAGGTACCCACCCTTACGGGTGGGGCGACGCGGATGCCAGACAACGTCCGCGACGCCGCAAAGGCCTTAGTCCCATCTAAATAAATCCGCCCATAGCGGAAGCAGTTTTTGCCTGCCAACGATCGCGTCTTGGGGACCCTATGGAATCTGTATATCTCCTTAAGCCGGTTGCGAGGAGCGCAAACGGCTATACGGGCCCTGACGGCCTGCACGCCCAGGGGGGCTTCGTTGCAAACGAAGGCTATGGCGGGGAGAGCTGGAACAATTCGCCTCGCATGGGATACGAAGAGCGGGGAAAAGCGTACCGCATCTTCGACCTCCAACGCTTAGGCAAATACGACGCGAGAACTTACGACGGGTTCCTCAACATCTTCCAGATCGTCTCCTATGGCGGTCGCCAGCATATCGTCGCCGTAGCGGCGCGCGCGTCATCCCTGAAGAACGACGTAACCACACGCCTCAAGCTCGCACGAAAGCTGGGACTGATCGAGTTGGGAGCGGCAATCTGGTCCCTTCCAGCCGTGCAGCGCAACTACGCCGGTGACCGAGCAGCCTTCGAGGGGCAGTGGCGCGAGCAGTCCCTATTCCTACCGTCATATCGATGTGCGCAGGACGACTACTTTGCCCTATCCGAACCGGCGGAGGTCGAGGCAAGGGTGATTACTGGAAAGCAGGCGTTCACGAAGATGCACGGCGCCTATCAAGAGCTCGACCGAGAGAGAGCATGCAAGCTTGTCGCACAACTGCGTGGAAGCGTGCCTTCCCAAACTTACGAGACGCTCCTTTCAGCGCTTAGCCTACGACCCGGCGACGAAGCCTGGGAAGTCGATGTCGTCCAGCGTCGGGTGGACTTGCCCGAAACGACACGCAAGGCCCTTATCGACGCCCGGCGGGGTCAGGGACGATTCCGTACGGAGCTGGAGGCACGCTGGAACGGCTGTTGCGCGCTCACCGGCCTCGAGGTTCGCGCCGCCTTAAGGGCATCGCATGTGATGCCGTGGGCTGAGGCGTCCGACGCCGAGCGCCTCGACGCCTCGAATGGGCTCCTGCTCTCGGCCACTCTCGACGCCCTCTTTGACAAGGCACTCATCTCCTTCGACGAAGCGGGTGGCCTACTCCTCAGTCCCTGCATCACAGCCGCCGATCGCGTGCGCTTGGGCCTCGCCAGCATAGAAGCCCTCGCGATCGACGATCGCATGAGACCGTTCTTCGACCACCACCGTAGGCGCTTCCACGCGCAGCAGTGACATTGGAAGCATCCACGACCCTGGCCTGGCGGTAGCCAACGTTATGCCGGTCGTTGCGCAGGGGCCGACTGTCCGACCTCGTGACGGTCGGATCGAGGGCCGGGGCTTGGCCTGGACGATGGCAATTCGCCATCTCGCCCTCTTTTGCCAACAAACTACCTGCAGCAGCACAGCCGACCCGACCGACGTTGCCGGTCACCCGATGCCGTCACGCGACCTTGTACGCCGAGCACCCCGCGCAGGTTCCGGATGGCCATTCCCGCTCGACCTGCACTCCGCCCTCGGTCAGGGCGGGGTACTGGTCGAGCCACCGGTCGGACCAACGGCCGCCAGCTTCAGCGAGCGACACACGCCGGGCGGCATGGATCCTATGACACGGATGCGTCACCTTCCCCAGAAGGCAGTCCAGGGCCAGCTGGGCGACGAGCGACGTGACGAACCCGAGCTCGATGGGCCCGTACGGCTGATAGTGGGCACCGCAAGCGGGCTCCTCGAAAGCGATGGCCCCCTCGTCGGGCCAAGCCGCCACTGCGAAAAGGGGTACCCCCGTCCGGTCCAGCCCGCACCTGAGGCATCCACCCTCGGGCGTGATGGCTACCGCATGCCCACCGACGGCGTGCGCCTCGGTCCAGCCGTAGACGACGGGCAGAGGCCTGCCCAGCCGGCACTGCCAGTCGTTGAGCTGGCTCTCCGCGCGCCAATCGCCCATCGCCGACACGATGAGGCGACTTTCCCCGAGCGCTTCCCCGTGGATAGCCAGCATCGCCTGCGCCGTGACCGGGAAGGCATCGAACCTTCCGTGCGGGTAGTCGCCCCGCAGCTTCGCGGCCAGCCCTTCCGCCTTGTTGCCGCGCACGGAGGCGGCACCGAGCGGATGGCGCCCGACGTTGGGCCAATCGAGCGCGTCATGGTCGACGAGGTTAAGGTGGCCGACGCCCGCCTGCGCGAGCGCGACCGCCACAGGCGCGCCCACCGACCCGCAACCCATAACGGTGACCGTTGCGCCCATCAGCCGTTCCGTGCGCCGATCGTGCCCGCGGCCGTGGATCCACGGGGCGTCCGCTCGCCGTGGCTCATCGCGTACGACGGGCTCGGGGCCGAGGTACCGCCGCATCAGCGGCCCGTCCGGCAGGTGTGAGGGCCGGAAGCCATCGTACAGTGGCGCGGTCGAGCCGCCGCGGCTGCGTGCGCCCCTCGGGGACGTTATCGTGGCCGTCACGATCCCGGGGCCGAACCGTCCCTGGGCGGCGATCACCGTGACGATGCTGTCCTGCCGTGCGGAGACGAGGTTCGACAGGAGATGCGGGACATCGCCGCCGCACTTCTCCACTAACGCCCGCACGTCCCGCGCCGTCCTCGGGTACTCGGACGGCAGCATCGGCCGGTCGAGCCACACGAGCAGGCCCCGGTTCAGCAGCGATGGGCGGAGGGCCTTGGCCCCGTACCGATTCCGCAGCCAACTCGTGATCTGCGCCTCAGCGTCCCCGAGCAGGCGGATGCCGGGGGCCTGCCAGACGGCTATCTCTCGTGACGGCCGGTCCAGTCGCAGGATGCTGGTCAAGCGTCCGTCCGAGGCGTCCCGGTCGTAGCGCCAGTAGGTCAGGAACTCGTCGAGGAAGTCCCTTTCCACCATGCCTCCGTTCAGGAGGTCACGAACGAGGATGCAAGCCTTGCCGAGCAGCCGGACCACCACCCCGGCGGGATCGTCGGGGTCGAACTCGCTCATGTTGGCGAGCAGGCACAGGCTGCCATCGCGCTCGACGTGGGGCCATGTGAGGAACGGCGGCCGTTCCACCAATCCGAACTGCGGACGTGCGAGCGGGAAGCCCTCGGGTATCAGCACGTCGATATGCCGTGGGTCCGGCTCGCCGAAGTCGACGGGAAGACGCCAGCCCGACGTTATCCGGAAACGGTGGTGATATGCGGCGAGGGCCCTTCGTCCCAACGGCGTCGGGTCGACGCCGTGCAGTTCCCGGAGACGCTCGCGAACCCTCTCGACGGCCGCCTGCAGCCGGGTCGACGCCGGCTCATGCATGGCGTCCGCTGCCTCGCTCCCGCACCGACCCCGCCGCGGTCGCGCCCTGGGAGATCAACAGGCTGGACGAGAGCGCCGCCGGCCTCGCCGCCGACGGGGCTGGTGCCGGCGTCACGACGCGACCGGCCCGGTCGTAGTCCAGGTCATGGACCGGTCCGGCCCCGAATGCCCGCCTGACCGCCAGGGAGGCGTTGGCAAGCGCGTTCGGCCCGAGGGCGGTCTGCCGACCGTTCAGGTCGGACTGGATGGCCTCGGAGGTCGAGACGGCCTTGCTGGTGGCGCAACGGACGCTCCTGTCCCCTCGGATGCCCACCCTGCTGACCGGGGTCTCCCCGAACTCCGAGCCTATCGCGATGCCCAGCTCACGGATGCCGGGCAGCGTCGCCTTGCAAAGGTTGAACGATGAGCGAAGGCCTCCGGAGAGCATGACGGCAGCGTCCACCGTACTCGCCGGCTCGGTCGCTAGCCGCGTGCCCACGGCCACGAGGCCGTGGAGGCAGTCGCCGATGAAACGTACCTTCCTGGCGCCGAAGTCGTCCCGGGCGCAGGCCGCTAGCTCGCTCCGGATGACGTGTAGGTTCGCCGTCATCTCGGCGATGCGTCGACCTGCGATGCATGCGTCCACGTAGGCGGTGAAGCCGGATAGGTCGGCGAAGACCGAGGCGAGCCCCATCCTGATGGAACGGCTCGGCATCAGCTCCGCGAAATCGATGGTCCTAAGTGGCGGCTCGTGCCGGTGGAAGCGGAACGTCGCCTCTGGAGAGGTGAGCGCGGCTAGGTCCAGGTCCGTCTGCAGGGCGCGGACCGCGGCGAGCACCCGTGCCCGGGTGGGCGCCGGATCGAGGCCGGACCGCGCTTGGCCGTAGCCCGCGTTGGCGAACCCGTATTGACGACTCTCCGCGAGCGAGGCCGAGCGCTCCGAAGCCCAGCCGACGGTCGGTTCGCCTAGGACCGTGCGGGCGCGGTCGCTGAGATAGATGCCGGGATGGCCCCCCTCGGCCAGCTTGGCGGCGTGGTTGGCCGGACTGCCGAGGAAGAGCGGCTCCATGTCCGCGCCCCGACCGCTGCTCACGGCGACTGCGGGCCCCGTGTCGATGCCGATCCGGACCCGGGTCCGGAGGCGGTCACCGCCGAAGTTCCGGCCGGCGGCCTCGATCGTCTCCTTCAAGGTCACTGCGAACGCGACGGCCCGGAGGACGCGTTGGCGCTCGTCCCCGACGGGCGTCACCAGGACGGCGTGCAGCCGGGGGCCGTGATAGTCGACGCGCTGCGCCTCGAACTCCTCCACGACCCTATCGGATGCCGAGTAGTGGAGGTGCAGGAACTGCAGGACGCGCTTATGGCTGGCCTCGGTCTCGCGGCCCTGGTCCTGGAGCCGATCGTGGTAGTCGAGCAGCTGGACGTAGACGTGCACGCCGTCGACGAGAACCGCGCGGTTCCGCGGTACGGCGAAGATAGGCGCCTCGTCGAGGCCGAGCCTCTTGCCGCGGGCCTGGGCGTCCCTGATACGCTGCGAGAGGTAGGCTTGGTCAAAAGTCCGCACGTCGATGGCCGACTGCGGTACGGTCGTCATGAACCGCGCGATGCGGTTTCGGCTTCGGGTCGGATCCCACGCCATGTCGGTACCCCAGGCTAATTCGAGGACAGGAAGGCGACGAAGCGCTTGTCGTGCTTGTCGAAGAACTCGACCGGCCTCGGCAGAAAGGACGCGCGAACGTCATCGGGGAGCAGCTCGAAGACCGCGTCGCTGACGCGGACTCGCCCGCCCGACTGCTGGGGGTCGGTCCGGAACTGCTCGTATCGCGCCGCCTCGTTGACGGGTTGGCCGACGATAGTGAAGGCGATGCGGTCGCCGCCACCGAAGTCGCCGACGGATACCTCTCCCAGATGCAGTCCGATCCGGATGCCTACCGGCGCCGAGGCTTCCGCTGCCGCCGCCTGGACGCGGCGGGCGGCCTCAAGCGCCGCCCTCGTGGCTCCAGCGACGCCCTTACTGAGGCGAGGGGCGTCCGGGCATAGCCAGAAGGCCATCACCGCGTCGCCCATGTGCTTGTCGACCTGCCCGTTCGACCGTTGAATTTCTTCGACCTGAGGGTCCGTCAACCGGCGAAGGACGGCTCCCACCTCGACGGCGTCCCGCCCCTCGGAGTGGGCGGAGAAGCCCGAGAGGTCGCTGAACCAGATCACGGCCATCCTCTTGACCGGCGGTATGGCCTCCGCGCCATCGAGCAGGATGGCGGTGGTCGCCTGCACGCCCTCCGGGCAGACCAAGCGCGCGATGGCCCGGTCACCCCTGTTGAGATCTCGCGCCTGGCTCGCCCTCTGCAGGCTCGCCTCGTCGAGTTTCGCGACCAGGACCCGCGCGACGGTCTCGTACCAAAGGGCCTTAGTTTCCCCGGCGAGACCGTCGATGGTCGAGCGGTCAATCCTCCACACCTTGGACCGGCAAGCCGCCACGACGTCGTTGCCGCGTACGGGTGAGGAGCCAGGCGAACCCCGTAGGAACGCCATCTCGCCGATTATCTCGCCCGGTCCGCGGCGGGCGATGGTACCGCCGGCCATGATCTGGAGCAGCCCCTCCTCGACGATCCAGAGGCAATCCGCCTCTTCACTTCCCGAGCAGAGGGCTTGACCCTCGTGGAGCGTCTGGACGCGAAGCTCGCTTTGGAAGGCGTTTGCCAATAGAACCGGGTCGGGACAAAAGTGCTCAAGGAAAGTACTTATTCCGATGCTGTGGTTGAGCATTGTTATTCCTGGGAACTGCTATTGCTGCGACGCCTCGATGATTGGCTGAGCCTGACAATAGCAATCCAGGCCGCACGAACGACGATGACGCTCATCCGGCTTTGACGGAGCGCAACAGCCAAGCTTTCACGTTTTGTTCTCCGCGCAGTTCCAGGCTGCCCTAGCAATGGCAGCCTGGAGCCTATTCAGAGGAACCTGTTCGCCCCTGCGGAGGACGAGGCTGGATGGAGGTGAACTCAACCCTCCATCACACGACCCGCTCTACGGAAGGCCTGTCGGTCGAAGCAGAGGTACTCCGACCGACAAACTTCGCACTTCCGGGCCGACACACCCACCTAGCCTACCGACAAACTCCCTGCGTCGGCACAGCTTTCTTCGGTCTGATCGCGGCCACTATGCTTCACAAATTGGCAGCATATACGCACGTACTGGCAGCACTATGCTGCACGTCACACTAAACTGTGACGTGCAGCAAAGTGCTGCCAGTTTGCTCTGTGCATCGGATTGATCCACATGCTTTTTCTCGATGGTTCCAAATTCTGCGTTTGCCAAAAATGAAGCACAATGGCGTGCCACGCCAACTTCATTCAAATTAGGCCATATCGATCAAGGCGTTGAGCGCGCTCTCAGCTTGGCGCTAGCTGCGCGATCTAGGAGGAAGCGAAGGGGCCTGCTACGCCGCCATCCAGTCTTGGCACGGCGTGTGGCCGTTCAATCGAATCGGCGCACCCGTTGACGACACCGCGGAGCGCGTGGCCAACCGTACGTGGCACGGGGTGGACGTCCCTAGCGGGTCGTCCCGACTTCACCATCCTGGCAGGCCCCCCGAGCCTGCACCGGATCCGACGGTCGAGGGAGCTCTCTGCGTTTCGGGCGATGGAGTCGTCGTGGCTGTCAGGCCGCGTGCGCGCCCGCGTGAAGCCCGTCACGGCCGCGTCGGCCGCCTGGGCTTTGGGGGCAGAGCCTTGTCCAAGATGTTCTGGATTTCCCAGAAGGTCGCCTCCAATGACGTCCCGTACGCTTGGTCTACTCCCGCTTCCATGATGGTGCGGATGTGCTTCAGAGCTTCGAGGGGATCAAGCGGCAGTTCTGCGGCCATCGCCTCACAACCGTGGCAAGGCGACCCTGCGCGAGCGGGCGCGAATCGAGCGCCAGACCCTCATGGACCGCCGATTGCGCCACCACCCGTGGGCTTCCTAACTTCTCAACCCAGATGGACCAGAACCTCCGTTCCTGAGCGTCTGAAATCGTCTCAAATCATCTGACGACGCACAGTCGGTACCTCGAACCAGCCGTTGCGCTCCAGCCCGTCCGGCGTCTTCGGAGCGGCGGCAAGGCATGTGGTCAGATGGGCAGCGCTGGCGCGCTCCTGGCGCGACGAGTTGCGCGTCCGAGCCCAGAGTTGGTTGTTCGTCTGTCCTACCTGCTGCGGTCATGCCGCGTGAGCGATGGCGCTGATGAGCTGACTTTGGCGATATGGCTTCTGCACGAACTGGCCGTCGTCGGGGAGTTCGTCGTTGCGGAGGCCGCAGCGACCGGAAGTCACGACCAAGCGGATGTGCGGCCAACGCTCGGCGACGCGCGCGGAAAGGATAAGTCCATCCATGTTTCCTGGCATGTTGATATCGGTGAACAACACCGTGATGTCGTCGCGCTTCTCCAAGATCTGCCAAGCCGCATCCGCCGTCGCCGCCTCCAACACTGCGAAGCCTTCGTCTTCCAGTATGTCGCAGGCGCACATGCGCACGAGATCTTCATCTTCGACCACCAGCACGACGGGGGAGGATGCAGACGGATGCGGGCTCATCGGCTATCAACCGAACCCTCATGGGTTGGGTTTCACCGCTACAGCTTCAGGAAGGCCGAAGTCGGGCGGAACATCCGTGCGACCGCCGGCTCGAACGTTGCGGCAGGGCTTTCGGATTGCAGCGGCGATGAATCTCGCTGCGAACCGCGACGGCATGAAGCCGCGTGGTCGCGGGCCTGCCGTTCGCCTGCATCCGGCTTGCATTCCAACTGTCGGGCACGCCGGCTTCCGGAACGAGCTCGCGGCTCGCGGCTTGATCACCCGCCGCCGCGACTGTGTGCCACTATGTTGGATGCATCCGACACCCCGAGGCCCGACGACGCCCCCGATCCGATCGGAGAGCCGCCAAATCCGCCCGTACCACCCGAGGGTGATCCCCTACCCGAACCGGGTACGCCACCTGTGAAAGGTGGCCGGTCGGATAACTTCGCGAAGACGGGCGACGGTGGCGACAAGCTCGGCGATTTCGCCTGAGCGAACCGACGGTTCGGCTCGCCGCCACTTCTGTCCCGTTCGTCTGCGACGGGTCGCTGCAGCGTGCGGACAATTTCGGTTGCCGTCGGCGCTCCCTCAAACGCGCCCTGCCCCGTTCCATCACACGAAATTCGGCCACCTGATGCCTCCAGCGCGACCGCCGCGATCCCAGGCACGACCGTTGCGCTTCCGCCGCAGCGTCGTGCGCGACCTGCGCAACCGCATCCGCTTCGCGCTGGTCGGCCTGCTCATCCTCATTGGCCTACACGTCGTCGCGATGATCGCCTTCGAGCACCTCGGCCTCGGCGAGGCAGTCTGGCTGACCTTCACCACCATCACCACGACCGGCTACGGCGACTTCTCCGCCAAGACGGCGGCAGGTCGCGCGTCCACCATCGTGCTGATCTATCTGTCGGGCATCTTCCTGCTGACCCAGGCAGGCAGCGCCTTCTTCGAGTTCAGGATCCTGCGGCGCGAGCGCAAGCGGCGCGGCGAGTGGAGGTGGGACATGCGCGATCACATCGTCTTCGTGAACGCACCCGCGGACGAGCCCGGCGACTACCTGCGCCGTCTGCTCGATCAGCTACACCGTTCGCACGCCAACTTCGCCGCCGTGCCGTCCCTGATCCTGACGGAAGCCTTCCCGGACGGTCTGCCGCCGGATCTCGAGGACGACCCGCTCATCGTCCAATTGAAGGGCCGCTTCGACGACCCGGCGGCGCTGGAGGCGGCGGGCGTCGATCAGGCGCGCGTGCTGGTGATCCTGGCCGAGCAGGAGGGCGACCGACTCTCGGACAGCCGCACCTTCGACATCATCCACCGGCTGCGCGAGCGCGGCATCACCGCGCGCATCGTGGCCGAGTGCGTAGACGATCTGAACCGCGAGCGGCTGAAACGCGCGGGCGCCTCGGCTATCGTGCGGCCCCTGCGCGGTTACCCCGAGATGATCGTGCGGGCCATCGTGGCGCCCGGGACCGAGTGGATCATCGAGCGCCTGTTCTCGAGCGAGGGCGTGGAGTGTCTCCGCTTCGACGTGACGGTCCGCGAGGTCCGCTGGTCCCGGATCGTGCCGGCCGTGCTGGAGGCGAACTTCGGCACGCCCATCGGCTACGCCGATGGGCAGGGCCAGCTACACAGCAATCCAGCGCCTCGTGCCAGCATCTCGGCTGATGCTCTCTTCGTCCTCGTCGAAGAGACACAGAAGCCGACTGCGGCCGCTCTTCAAAAACTTCTGGACGGTTTGTCGCCGCCGCATGCCGGGTGAGCCCAGCCCCCCGCAGATCGGAGGCCGGCATGATGTAGTGCGCGGTGCGCGTCCGGATCCGCGTGTCACGCTCGCGCTTCGTCGCGAAGACACCACGAGCGGGTACGACGGCTCCGCTGGCCTGACGCGATCTCGCCGGCTGCAAGGGTCTTTCTCTTTGCGGATCGCGTGGTGGCTGCAGCTTCCGTCACGCAACGCGAACCGGCAGTAGGCCTCCGGTGTTGAGCTACATGCAGTCGGCACCCTTCAACGTCATCATCACTGGCAGGCGCTACACGTGCCACGTCGTCGGCGAGATCGAAGGCGAAGCCGCTGACGCTGCTGAGGCGATCCTTCAACAGTTCCGCAGGCGGGAGCGGTTGTGGCCGCGGCAGATCCGTATCGAGTGCGACGACCACGATGCAAGGACGCGGCTGGCCGCCTACTTCGCCGCCGTGCCGGATCTCGGTTGACACCTCGTGCGCCGCCGCCACACCGCTTCAGTGTCTCCAAGGCTACAGCAACGCCCGCTGCTTGCTCCCTACTCTACCTGCCTACCTTCTGGACAGTCCTGCGGCACTGGCCCTCACGCAGCAGCGCTCGAAGCCTTGGTGCGCCTGCTGCAACGGGTCTGTCCTCGCCCCTCTGCGCGCAGCATGCCGGACGACCTCCGCGCTGCGATCGAGAAGCTGCGCCGATCACGCGACCAAGCTTGACAGGAGCGAGACCGTCTTCTCGCCAGCGCCCATACTATAGCTCTCGCTCACACCCTGATGCAGCTCTCGCTCATACCCTGGTACGGCAGGAAGCAGCCAAGCACAGGTATGCCGCTCGAACCGCACATCTCTCCAAGATTAGGGGTTAATTAACCCTATTCGCCCGAGATGACAGTCCGAATTGGCGATCGAGCACGGCAGCCTTACCTATGTTACTGCGGACAAGGACTGTCGAGGCACCTCCGGAACAGTGGGCCTCGCCGCCCACCATGGCGAGCGTTGCCTCGGAGACCGGAAAATTGTTGCAGATAGCGGCGGATAAGACGCGCAGCATCCAGGCCATCACCGGCCAAGTGAAGATGCTGGCCCTCAATGCGCTGATCGAGGCCGCTCGCGCCGGCGAGAACGGACGCGGCTTCTCCGTCGTCGCACAGGAAGTTCGCTCTGTCGGTGCACAGGTAGAGAGCATCGCCAAGGCGCTCGACGCCGAGCTGGCCGGGCGCATCACCGGGCTGCAGCAGATGGTGCAGCAGATCACAGACACCGCTCAGGACGAGCGCCTCGTCGACCTGGCGCTGAACGCGGTGGAGCTCATCGACCGCAACCTCTACGAACGCACCTGCGACGTGCGCTGGTGGGCGACCGACAGTGCGGTCGTCGATTGCGCGACTGACCCGAGCGCGGAGAGGGCCGCCTACGCTACGCAGCGTCTCGGCGTGATTCTCTCGGCCTATACGGTCTACCTGGACCTCTGGCTCTGCGCTTCCGACGGCCGCGTCATCGCAACTGGCCGGCCACGGCGCTACCCGCAGGCACTCGGCCAGAGCGTCGCGCATCACGGCTGGTTCCATAAGGCCCGTGCTCTGCAGGATGGCGATGGCTACGTGGCCGCCGACGTGGCGTGCCTGGACCTGCTGGGCGGGCAGCAGGTCGCGACGTACTGCGCGAGTGTGCGGGCGGGCGGCTGTTCACGTGGCCAACCTCTCGGCGTGCTCGCGATCCATTTCGACTGGGAGCCACAAGCGCGCGCGATCGTGCAAGGCGTGCGCGTCGCACCGGCCGACCGGGATCGGACCCGGGTTCTGCTCGTAGACGCCAACAGGCGCGTGCTGGCTGCCTCGGACCGCCAGGGTGTGCTCACCGAGCGCCTGGACTTCGATCCCGGCAAGGCCGGCAGCGGCTGCCTACGCGATCCCCGCAGCGGCACGATCACGGCGTTCCACCGCACGCCTGGCTACGAGACCTATGCGGGTCTAGGATGGTGGGGTATTATCGTCCAGAAGAGCGCTGCATCCTGAGACGGCACGACCGGTGATCGCCCCGCGCCGGGGCTTTCTGGCTCGGTCGCGCACTGTCGAGCAACGGATCTCGCCCGAAGGCATGGATCGCGCACTCGGTCGAGCCGAATGTCCCGCCGAAGCGTCGATCAGGTTCCGTCGCACCCCTGCCGCATCTCGCCGGAATTGCAGATTTGTCTGCCTGAACAGGTGCGCCTGCTCCGCCGTTCGAGCCGCGCGTTGTCTTTGCGTCTCTGCTGACCGCACTCGGCTCCGGGCCGGTTGCCGACCAGGCCGATGTCGCCGTGCGGTAAGCCGGCCCTCCGATGCCTAACCCAGGGACGAGCGGGCGCTCGCGATCAGCGTCTCGCTGGATCGCACGAGTTGGTCCAAGGCGGACCGCGTCTGTCGCACCTCCCGGGCATTCGCGTCGAGAGGGGCCAGGAAGAGGTCACACTCCTCTCGCAACTCGTCCAGCAGGCGTTCCGGCGAGGAGCAGAGCGCACGCACGTGGGGACCACGTGGTCCGAGGTCGGCTCCGCTCTCGAAGGAGCGGTAGGGTCCGCACGAGGCGCTCGGCGCCGGCCGCATCAATGTTGGCGGGCAGCACGTGGAACTCAGCCGTGGGCGACCTCACGCGGCGCGAACGGTGGCGAGGAAGCGGGCTATCTCGGCGCGGAGATGCTCGGACTGGCGCGACAGCTGCGAGGCTGCACTCGGCACCTGCGAGGCGGACACTCCCGTCTCCTCCGCCCCGCAGGCAACGCCAGCGATGGCGCTCGTCACCTCCCCCGTGCCGTTGGCTGCCTGAGCGACGTTGCGCACGATCTCCTGCGTCGCCGCACCTTGCTCCTCGACGGCTGCGGCGATCCCGGGGGCCACGCCGCTGATTTCCTCGATGCGGGCCACGATCGAGCCGATGGCCGACACCGCCCGACCGGTCGAACACTGGATGCGCGCAATCTGGCCCGCGATCTCCTCGGTCGCCCGCGCCGTCTGGCTCGCCAATTCCTTCACCTCGGTCTCCTGGCGGACCCCTCGCTAGTTCAACGCGACATCCCGCGCTAGATCGGCACGGGCCTCGTCGTAGAGGCCTGCCGTCTCAGGCTTGGTCATCAGCTCGAGCGCGGCAGGCTGCCGTCCCGCTTCCATCAGGCGACGCATTTCGGCATCGGCCTGCCCGAGACGCGACCTCGCCGAGGCGAACGCGTCGTAAAGGGCGCGCTCCTCCTTCGAGGCGATCAGCGGCTCGTAGGCATTTCGGGCTTGAGCGAGCTTGGCGCGAGTGGCGGCGAGCTTGGCCCCGTTGCCGGCGAGCTCGGCCGGCGTATCAGACAGGCTGAGCAGGCGCAGCTGCTCGATCCGGACATCGGAGGCCGCCTCTCTCACGGCACCCACAGCGACGACGGACGGCAGCCAGTTCGTGGCGACTTCCGTGACGTTCCGACGGACACCTGTGAGCTCGAAGATCGAGACTGCGCCCTGGTCGGCGGCGATCGATGCGAGCAGGCCGAAGGCGGGCGCGAGAGCGGCCCTGGGGGAGATGTACAGGCGCATGGCACGACCCGATGAGAGATGCAGCTCTGGTTGGCACTCGGCGAGAGCGCACCCTGGTCGTCAGCGTCACCCGAGAGCGTTTATAGTGCCGTTATTTCGAGAACTTTCGGGCGCTCTCCTCGGTATCGACGCGAATTCGAGGCTGGAAAACCATCACAGATCAATGTCGCATCGCCAGATCGGGTTCGCCTGACCTTCAGTTGGCTCATGCATGCGTGGGCTGGGAACGTGCCGAAGTGCTCGACGGTAACGGCCACAGGGACTTCACAGCCGTGCAGGGGCAAGCGCGACGTTCCAGGTTCCATGCTCCGGAACCGTCGGAACGTGTGCGGCATGCAGCGGAATCCTCGAGCCGCTGTGTTCACGTCCTGCGCGAACATCCCTACGTCGGTCGATCGGAGGTGCGGACACGAGGGTGCCGACGACGCGCCTGCCCCTGGAGGAAATTTACCAATTCCGGCAGGTCAGAAGCGTTGTTCCGAGAACGTCGGGCCGGCTCTTACCGTCGCGACCGCCATCGCGATCGGGCGCTGTATCAGGTTTTTTTCGGAAGGGCACTGCCGTGAACACGATAGGTCGCTCGATCGAGCTCATCTCGGCAACGTGTCGCGGGCGCGATCCTCGAACCTGCAGCCTTCAGGAACTGCACGTTCACGGTCGAACCGGACCGATGCCGCACATCGCACGCGAACCGACGATCTTCCCCGTCCACGGTCAGATCGAATCGGTTCGGAACCTGCACGCCGGAGCCTACGTGCAGCCGCGCCCCGCCCTCCGAAAGGTCTCGGATCGTACAGTCGATGCGGCCGCCCGTCGGCACATGGATGCTGGCTCGCAGCAGCACTCGGGTCCGGCGCTCGGCCCGCCGTTCCTCCATACCCACCGTCCAGCCGTCCAGGCTCGTACTGATGCTCGACACGCCGGTGGCCGCTTGCCGCATGCTGACGAGGATCTCTCCGGTCGAGCGCGCCTGCTCGTCCATCGAGGCGGTCACGCCATCGACATGCTCGCTGATCGTGCCGATCGCCGTGGTGATCGAGGCGAGCGTTGCCGCAACTTCGGCCGACACCTCCTGCATGCCGGCGATCTCGCCGCTGATCCGATCCGTGGCCTCGGCGGCCTGACCGGCCAGCGCCTTGACCTCGGTCGCGACCACCGCGAAGCCGCGTCCTGCGCTCCCCGCGCGCGCCGCCTCGATGGCGGCGTTGAGCGCCAGCAGGTTGATCCGCTGGGCAATGCCACCGATCGCGGTGGCGACGCCGCTCATCGCGCTCGCCGCCGCGCGCAACCGCTCGGTCGCGGCATCGGCCTCGCTGGCGCGCCCATGGATGTCGTCCACGACCATCTTGGATTGCGTCATGCTGCGGGAGATGTCTTGCGCCGCAGCGTTCATCGTCTCCGCCGCATCGGTCACGGTCTGGACGTTGTCCAATGTCCGTTCGGCGGCCTCGATCGCCGTAGAGCGCGCCTCCATGTTCGCGGTCACGTTGGTGGCATACTTGACGATTTTGGTCAGCTTGCCGTTGGGATCGAAGATCGGATTGTAGCTCGCCTGGATCCACACCGAACGGCCGCCCTTGCCGAAGCGCTGGAAGATGCCCGCCGCGAAGTCGCCGCCGCGCAGGCGCTCCCAGAAGGCCGCGTATTCCTGCGTTCCGGCGTAGCCTGATCCGACGAACATCGCATGCGGTTGCCCACGCACTTCCTCGATCCGATACCCGACCGCTTTCAGGAAGTTCGCGTTGGCATCGAGGATCGTGCCGTCAGGCGCGAACTGAACGACGGCCTGCGAACGATTGACTGCCGCGAGTTGCCCCAAAGCGTCGGCGGTCTGCAGCTTCTGCGCGGTGATGTCGGTGGCAAACTTCACCACTTTGACCGGCATCCCGCTGCGATCGCGGATCGGGTTGTAGGTCGCCTGGATCCAGAACTCGCGCCCACCCTTGGCGATGCGACGGAACTCTCCGGAGCGAAATTCTCCACGACCGAGGGCGGCCCAGAACTCTCGGTAGGCCACGCTCGTGCGCTCGGTCGCATCGACGAATTGGCTGTGGTGGCGTCCCTGGATCTCGTCGAGCGCATAGCCCATCGCGGCGAGGAAATTGGCATTGGCGCCGAGCACGGTTCCATCGAGGGCGAACTCGATGACCGCCTGAGAGCGGTGCAGGGCCTCGAGTTGCCCGTCGTGATCGATGTGACGCAGCACCTGGTCGGTGGCATCGGTCGCGAACTTGACGACCCGCGTCACGCGTCCGGCGCGATCGACGACAGGGTTGTAGGTGGCTTGGATCCAGACCTCGCGGCCGTCCTTCGCGATGCGCTTGAACTCTCGGGTTTGCGGCTCGCCGTGGCGCAGGTCAGCCCAGAAGTTCAGGTAGGCATCGCTGTCGCGCTCCGCTGGAGCGACGAGACGTGCGTGAGGCTGGCCCTTCAGCTCCGCGAGGTTGTAGCCCATCAGATCGAGAAATTGATCGTTGGCGCTCAGGATTGTACCGTTCGGGTCGAATTCGATCCGTGCCCGAGACTTATCGATCGCCGCCATCAGCGCGCGCAGTTCGGCATCGAAGAATGGCACGGAAGGTTTTCTCGCGAGCGGCGACGAACGACGCCATCGTACATGAAGAAAATTGCTTAATTAACGGTCAACTTTCGCTTGGCCGGGTACTCGTCGGTTACCTCCCGAAAGACCTGCGACGGCAGGGCGGGCAGCGGGAGCCGATCTCGTTGATGTCGGTCCGGACCAAGATGACTGCCGGAGCGAATGCGGTCGATCGCTCGTGGCTCGTCGCGTCCTCGACGCGGTAAAAGTCGGTCTTGCGAACAGTCGCACGCGTGCGATCGTTCCACCAGGGGACGAAGCGGGCACCGAGCGCATGTTCATCGCCGCCGACGCCGCGAACGCCCACACATCCTCTCGCTATAGGCCGGCAGAGTGGCACGCGTTTCGCTAACCGTCCGATACGATGCTTCTGTGTTTCTTGGGGAAATGCGATCCGGCTTCAAACCTGGCAGTCGGCATGCGCTACCATCGAACGTCTCGTCCCGATGATCGTATCGGAGCGCTCGAACGGGATCGGGCCTGGACGGTTTGAGTATACCTTCGATGCTGACCCTCGTCCTCGACGACATCGAGATGAACAACCAAGTGATGGTGGCCGCCCTGCAGCCTCTCGCCGGCTGTGTTCCGCGCACCTTCACCGTACCCGCCGAGGCCCTCGCCTTCGCGCGAGCGCGTCCCTACGAGATCGGGGTCGTGATCACCGACTATGCGATGCCCGACATGAACGGCGTGGAGTTCATCCGAGCGGTGCGGCGCATTCCCGAACTCGGCAACGTGCCCACCGTGATGATCACGAGCTATGATCAGCGGAGCTTGCGCCGCGAGGCGCTGGAGGCCGGCGCGACCGACTTCCTCGCCAAGCCTGCCGATCCGTTCGAGATCCGCGCCCGGGTGGCGAACCTGCTTGCGCTCTCCGCCGCGCATCGGGCGCAACGCGAGTATGCCGCGCATCTCGCCTGTGAGGTTGCTGAAGCCGTGGCCTTGGTCGAGGAGCGCGAGCGCGAGATCATCTCGACGCTGATGCGCGCGGCGGAGCACCGCGACAGCGATACGGGCGATCACATCGCCCGGGTCTCGACCTATGTGGGACTGATCGCGGAGGCGCTCGGCATGCCTCCTGACGAATGCCGGCAACTCAGCCTCGCCGCGACAATGCACGATGTCGGCAAGATCGCCGTGCCTGATGCCATCCTGCTGAAGCCGGGTGCCCTCTCAGCCGAGGAGCGCCGAGAGATGGAGCAGCATGCCGAGCGCGGTCAGCGCATCCTAGGTGGAAGCGCCTCCCCCGTCATGCGCCTCGCCGCTGAGATAGCGGTGAGCCACCACGAGCGCTGGGATGGAACCGGATACCCGTACCGCCTCAAGGGCGAAGCCATTCCATTCTCTGGCCGTGTCGCGGCGGTGGCAGACGTCTTCGACGCGCTCACGACCGAACGGCCGTACAAACAGGCTTGGCCACTGGAACGTGCCCGCGCCCACATGTCCGAGAATGCCGGAACCCACTTCGATCCGCGGATCATCAAGGCTTTCCTCAGCCGTTGGCAGCAAGTCACAGCCTTCCCGAACTCAGGGCAGCACAGCCGGTCAGCTCCCAGTACAGCCTGAGATCTAGCGAGCCGACGATTCGATTGAAGACTGAAGAGCGCGGAGCACTGCTGGCCGGCCGGCAGCTAGAACCCGTTAGCGCCTGATCCAGTCGAGGGCTGCAGCGAGGCAGAGAGGACGTACATGGAGGATGGCCTACGATACGTCCTCGCACGCTCGTTCCTGTTTAGACGAAGAGTGCGTCGATGTTCGCTTGCGACACGGCGGCTTCACCCGGCAAGGGGGGACCGTTCAGGAGCGCGGCCTCACCGGTCCGCTCGCACGCTCGCACACTCGCGCCGGTCGTGACGAGGTTCGCCCTACCCCAGATGCGCAGCATCTCACCGATGCGGCCCTCGATGAACGCCATGGTCTTCACGACCTTGGAAATCCGCTGGCCCGTGAGGTCCTGGAAGTTGCACGCTTCGAAGACGATTTGCATCTGGCTCTGAATGTCCTGCGCCGTCTTGATCGAAGAAGGATCCTCGGATTGCTTGCGGATACGTGCCGCCAGCTCGTCGACGATCTCCAATGCAGCCAGGATTCGGTGGGTGGCCTGCTCGGTTCCGGCAACGACAGCTTGAAGTTCGTCGCTCGTCCGACCAGCTTCCTGACCCTGTTTGAGGGCCGTGATCTCCTCGCGTGTCCGCACGATGGCTGCGGCGATCATAGCGAGGTCTTCCTGAAGGCGGGCCGCCTGATCGGCCGGAACTGAGGACGACATGACGGCTCTCACGGCGACGGGATAGGATGCGCCCTATTGGCTTCGCTCTCGGTTTGCGTCTAGCTCGGAAGCGCTTGCCAAATCCCAAACGTTACGTCGGAGAGGCGGCCATCCATCGGGCGCTGCGAACCCGACGTGCACGACGCCTGCACCCTCGAATCGCGAGGGGCGTGAGGAAGCCCCGAAGGGTCTGCGAGACGTCGGACCGGGCCGAAGTTGCGAGCGGTGGCAGCAGGTGATCGTAAAATCCGCGCGGTTTTCATTCCGACTCGTAAAGCGGATACGGAGATAGGCTCGGGATCTCGAGGATCATGGGTCATCCGCACGTATTGTCGTGACGACCCTTCGCGAGGATCCGTCAGAATGGCATCGTCGGTCGGTGCTCCGGACGCCCTGGACACGGTGCTGGCAGGCGTCTCGGCCCCATCGGTCCTCTCGACCGCTCTCAAGCTCGCTCGGCAATTTCATGGGCAACTCGCGCCGAATGCGGTCCCCATCTACGACGAGGCTCTGCTGCGACTTGCCCGGGTAGCGAGGATCGAGGAGCGCGTTCAGTTGTCCCACCGCCTCGCTCCTCTCGAAGCAGGCCCCGTCCTGACCGTGAGCGATCTGGCTCTGGATCTCGATCCTGAGGTCGCCGTGCCGGTGTTGCGGCGCTCCACCCTCGTCTCGGAGTGTGACCTCCTCACGGTGAGCCGCACTCGCAGCGAAGTCCATCTCGCAGCCATCGCTGAGCGTCCGGATCTTCCCCACAGCGTCAGAAAAGGGATCGTCGCTCGTGGATCCGACGCGGTCCGGCGGCGGCTCGCGACACATGGCTGTCCGCCCGCTCGCGCCTTCGTCGATCGAACGCGTTCGCAAACGCTCTCACGGCCGGCTCCTGGGGGCAGCATGCCTGCGAGCGAACGGATGATGAAGGGCGCGAGACACGACGATCAACCGTGCTCCCCACCCCGAGGAAGCCCGGCTCCACGCATCGTCACTCGCGCAAGCTGCGCCGCTGCAGGGAAGGAGTCGTACACCCGCGCGGCACTTCTGGCGGCCGAAGCCCGCGTCGACGCCTCTACGAGCAGCCAACCGCTGACCCCCGCCGTCGCTGCGCATTGGGTGAGGTCGGACCAGCTCGTCGACGGGCTCGTTGCGATCGCGCGCCTCGCTGACGAGGATCCCGTCACCCTGATCGAGGCGCTGATGCTGACCGACCGCCGAAGTGATCGCCCCCTGCTCGCCATGCGGGCGGCGGATATCGATTGGCGAACGGTCGAGCAGATCGCGCGCGCGCTCGACAACGGATTTGGACACGAGAGGGCGATGTGGTCGCTCGACCTCGCTCGTCATCGCGAGAGCTACGAACGTCTCCCCGGCGGGGTGGCGCAGCAGGCACTTCGCGCCCTCCGTGCGCGAGGCGACCTGCGTGTGGTCGGTGGGACGGATACTCGTGCGTCACCGGCCAATCGACGCACGATCCGCAGGCGTGAAGAAGCCAGGGAGCCGATCTCACGATGACGGTGCCGTCGTCGTACCCCGTAGCTCGGCTTGGGCATGGCGCCTGGGAGCCGACGAAGCGAGAACGGGCATTTACGAACGCTGATCCAAGGGACCACTTGCGTGGTCTCCCTCGATCGCCAACCGTTCTCCGACGCTGCGGAACTCAGTCATCGCATGTCTGCGCTTCGCAGCCGCAGCCCACGTGGCCCGGCTCGTCGAGCCCTGTCGGCCGGCGACCCCTCGCTACGTCGTACCGGCGGCTCGCCGAGCGGGATTGGAGAAGAGATCACATCAAATACGACGCGCGCTTGCGACGAGTGTGAAACTATAAGATTTTCTAGTGCGGCTGGATTGAAGCCCGATTGGCGAGAGAGCGTTACACTTCCGCTGGCCGATACACGGCACTCGCACGAAGGCTCGATGTGCTTCCGAAGCTCCGCGTCCGTGTAGGGTATGGAACAACGGCTATGATCCTGCGTGCTCCGCCTCGCACTCTCGCTTCGCTACTCGAGCCGAGACGATCAGCGATCCCTCGGAACGGGCGCCTGCCGAACGATCCCGCGCCTGCACACTGGCTGTTGGCCATCGTCTGAGTCGCCTTCACGGCGGGGGGTCTCTGGTGCTTCGCACCCTCCGAGTTCGGACTTGTCTGTCGCGCGAGCGCGGAGGTTGCACCGCAATGACTGATGAACCGAGGCAAGGTATCCCGGGCGCGGACATTTACGAGCCGGCCCACCGTCTCGCGATCGTCTGCGCCGTCGTTCACCTGCTCGTCTGTGCCGGGGTGGCCGCACTCACGAACACGTGGACCCTCTGGGTCATGGCCGGGGTTCCCGCCGTGGCCGTCCCGGTCTGGCTCGCCCTGCGCTTTCCGACAGCGCTGCTGTCTCGCCTTGCCATGGCGGTCGGGTTCATGGCTCTGACCGGCCTCCTCATCCAGCAGTCCAGTGGCGATCTCGAAGCGCACTTCAGCTTCTTCGTGATGATCTCCGTGCTCGTCGTTTACCACGACTGGAGGCCCGTGATGCTGGCCTTCGTGCTCATTGTCCTTCATCACCTCGCCTTCAGCTTGCTGCAACCTCTCACGATCGGGTTCTACGTCTGGAACGATCAGCGCGACGGCTGGGGCCATCTCGCCGTGCATGCGGGGGCCGCCGCGCTTCAGGCGGGTGCCATGTCCTACCTTGCGGCGACGCTTCGGCGACGGTGGAGGCTCGAGCAGGAGAACGCCATCTTGGAACGATCGCTCGATCAGGTCCGCGACAGCGCGAGCCGCGACCCACTCACGGGCCTCTTCAATCGCCGACATCTGGATCGGATCACGGAGGACCTTGGCACGCCCGTATCGACCGGGGAAGCTCGCGTTTCGATCTGCGTCATCGATATCGACCAGTTCAAGCGCATCAACGATGAACACGGCCACGCGGCGGGCGACGACGTGATCAAGGCTGTTGCGATATGGATCGAGAGTAGTATCGGTTCTTCGGGTTGCGCCGTCCGCCACGGTGGAGAGGAGTTCCTCGCGGTGCTTCGCAACAGCGGCGCTGCGGAAGCCAGAGGTTTCGCCGAGGAGCTTCGCCGCTCGATCGCGGAGCTTCCGATCTCGACGTGCGTCGGATCTATCCCCGTGACCGCCTCCATCGGCGTCGCGGCTTGGGAGGTCGACGAAGCCTTCTGGGATGTCCTGCGGCGCGCCGACGCGGCGCTCTACGCGGCCAAGAGGAAAGGCCGCAACCGCGTCGAAGAGGCGGCACTCGGAGAGCTCGAGCTCCATCCCAATGCGCTCAGCAAGGTGGCTTGACTGTCCGTTATGGCGGCGGTCGGACGCCTCAGGTCACCTTGATCGGGCCGGCAGGGCGATGTAAATTGGATTCACATTCGCTGTGACACTATGGGGACCAAAGATCTTGTCGGTCGCCGTATCGAGGGTGGATCGGGAGACGACACGGATGATCCGGGCCGCCTACGATGTTTTTGCACGTCGGCGGGATCGGGGACTGTGCTGCGCCATCGCGCAAGGCATGCCGATATCGGCCTTCATTGACGGCAATGTGTGGGCCTGTGCCGGCACGCTGCGAACTCCGGACCCCGTACCGGTCGGCTTCCTACCCGAGGCGGCGCAGGAGGCTGTGCGACTGACCGGCTACTACCTGTTTCATGCGGTGGCCGACCAAGTGCCGCTCGTTGCGGAAGTGGACGCTACGACCCGGCCACCAGGTGAGGCATTCGAGGCGAGGTCGTGCCTTGCCGATCGATCTCGCGAACGTGTCCCGGGCCTTCCCGTGTCTTCAGCGCCCGTCAAGGCCGAACCTTCGGTGCGGTCGGTGTTCCGAGAGCCGAGGTCTCCCTGATCAGCAGGGTCCCCACCGCGTCGGCGATGCGTGCCAGCCAGGTCTCCGCATGCTCGGCGCGCGCTTCCGCGGCTCGGGCGCGCTCCTTCGACACGCGCATCCGTTCCTCGGCCTCGGCCAACTGCGCCTGCGCGCGTACGGCGGCGACGCGGACCTCCTCCCGCGCCTGACGCAGTTCGGCGCGCAGGTCGCTCAGGGTCTGGTGGTGGGCCGAAGCCTGGGCGGCCAGTCGCTTCTCCCGCTCCTCGGCACGCGCACTCGCCTCGTTGATGCCGTCGAGCACCCGCGTCCAATCGGACAGGAGCGTCTTCGAGGCGACCTCGTTCTGCCGCAGCGGGATGACGGTGTCCGCACCGCTGTCCGGAACGGCCCGGCCGTCGCGGACCACGAGCGGGGTCGCCCCTTTGTTCGACTTGATCTCTTCGTCGAGCTGAGCCCAGGACAGGTCGGTCGTCTTCGCCATCGCTCTTCCCCAGTGCGACCGATCAGGCCGCTCTGCAGTTCCCAGAGGCCTGAACGGTCGCGAGGACGTCCCCGAGGCCGTCGCACTCGCCGCGCAGCGCGTCGCCGATCCTGTGCAGCCAATTCCGGGCCTCGGCCTCGCGCGCCTCGGCAAGCCGCAGCCGCTCCTCGGCAAGCCGCAGCCGCTCCTCGGCCAAGCCCGCGCGTTCTTCCGCCAGCCTCGCACGCTCCTCGGCTGTTCGCGCCTGCTTGCGGACCTGTCCCAGGCAGTGAGCGTTGTCGCGCGCAGCCGCCTCCGCCCGCTCGGCGCGGGCCGTCGCGGCTTCCGTGGCGATCCTGCCGCTCTCGACCAACTCCTGGGAGCTGGTCTTCAAATCCTGCACCTGCGTGGCCGCGCGGCGCATGCGGCCAGCGAAATCCCGCACGCGCTCTAGGATCCGTGCCCAATCCGCTTCACCCTGGGGTGTCTCACCTGGGAAGACGGCGCCCGGATCGGACGCGGGCACGCGCCGGGCGGCCAGGCGAGCGGCGCTGGTGCTTACGGGTGCATCCGTTCCGTCGGCGGGACTTGCGACCTGCAGGAGTTCGCGCAGGGTCGGGTCCGGGTGCGCGCGGAGCGGTTCGGACGGGCGGGCGTGGGGCCGCAGGGCTGCGTGAATGACCGGCGGCATGACGTGTCCTAAGCGGGGTCCGACGGCAGGACGAACTCGCGCGTGATGGCTTCGTGCACGCGCGCCAGCCACTCCTCCGCCACTGCGGCTCGTTTCTCGGCCGCCTCCGCACGTGCTTCGGCAGCGTGGATGGAGACCTCGGCCCGCGCCTCGATCTCGCGGGCGCGCGCTTCGGCGGCCTTCACGCGCTCGCCGGCACGAGCGATGTCTTCGCGCACCTTTTCCAACAGGTCCTGAACGCGTCGCTCTTGCTCCTGGGCCTCGACTTCGGTCTGCCGCACGCGATGTGCGGCGGCACGCACACGCTCGATCAAGTCCGGCCATTGGCTGGCCTCGAGCGTGACTTTCGTCACCGGATTCGCGTCGGCAAAAGGAGCCGCTACGTCGTAAGCACTTTCGTTGGCTTTGACGGCGTGAACCTGATGGAGTATCTTGGAGATGCTCTCCTGAAGATCGAAATCATCGTTCCGCAGGGACGTGACGTTTGCCATGTGCAGCCTTCTTCCAGCGCAAATGCTTCATGCGTGACTTTGGACCCGCGCCCAGCGGCGGACCTGCGGACAGCTGCTCGATTAATGGAGCATTAAACTTACTGTGCGCGCAATGCCCGGCCGGAGCATTTCCTGTTCTGTAAATGGAGCGTTGCAATTCAGTCACAAACGATGGCGCCGGAACCAACATAGGTTGGCGGACCAAGATCTGCTCGAAACTTCGCCCTCTCTCTCCTGCATTCTCGTTCGACGGTTCGGTCGTCGTCCGAGCGGTGATGTTCGAACGGCGCGCGTAGCGGCAGAGACAAACCCACAATGGTGGACGCGCACAAGCATCGAGATTTTCGATTGCAGGTCTACGTCACGTTCGTGGAGCGAATCGATCCGCGCTGAATGAAACTCCGAAGTTTGGCTGCATTTACCGAAACGGAGGCGAGTCGGAGCCGAAGGGCAAGAACCGCGCCAGATCGAGGCAGGCGACCCGGATGGATTGCTCGCCATGCCTCGTCAATACTTTTTTTGAAATTCCGCCAATGTTCGCGGACGACAAGCGATGCAAGTGGCGCGTGGGTCTGACCTGACCGGCTGGCTTTGGACCGGGCTGATTGAGAGGATCAGCCAGGACCAGAGGAGTCGGACATGCGGCGAGGTCAGAAGACGAGTGCGGAGCAGGTCGTGCTGAAGCTGCGCCAGATCGAGGTGCAGACGGCCCAGGGCAAGAGCTTGGCGCTCGCATGCAAGGAGGCGGAGATCTCCGAGCAGAGTTATTACCGCTGGCGCAAGGAGTACGGCGGTCTGAAGGTCGATCAGGCGCGGAAGATGAAGGACCTTGAGCGTGAGAACGCTCGGTTGCGGCGGCTTGTGGCGGACCTGTCCCTCGAAAAGCAGGTGCTGGCGGACGTCGCCTCGGGAAACTTGTTCTCTTCTCTATTCGGGGTTCATCGGTCAACGCCCTTTCGTGCGCATCCTGGTTCGACGCGTGATCGGTCCTGTGGAGCTCTTGCTTCTCTCCGAGGTCGGCCAGTGCCGCCTCATGATGGGATCAGAGGGAGTGGGCGGAGCCATCTAAGCCGCGCGCTCGGCAGAACCGACGCTCGAGTTTCCTCGGTCTCACCCGCTCCCGTCGTCCCCACAGGGACCTCCTCCACGCCGGAGGAGCTCGGTGTTGCGTGATGCTGGTCCGTAAGCCTTAAGCTGCCGTCGCGGCTCCCGTCGACCAGCGGAAGTCCTTCTCGTCGCGCCACATGCGATGCAGCACGATCGCCAGCTTGCGGGCGACGGCTACGAGCGCCTTCTGCATACCTCGACGCTTGGCCACAGCCAGCCCCCAGACCTTCAGCGAGGACCATCGAACCCGTGGGCCCGTCAGCAGCACGAGCGCAGCCTCATACAGCGCAGCGCGCATCATCGTGTCGCCGCACTTCGAGACCCGACCGACCCGCATTGTCTCGCCGGACTGGTAGAGCCGCGGCGTCAGACCATAATGCGCCCCGACGCATTGCGATCGTCCGAATCGAGCAGGGTTGTCGACGCAGGTCCGGTAGGTCAGCGCCACGACCGGCCCGACGCCGGGCGCGGTCATCAATCGCCGGCAGACCGGGTCGGTGCGGACTTGGTCCAGCAGCATCTTGTGCAGCTTGGCAAGTTGGGTCCGCAGCGCGGTGCATGCCTCCAGCAGCGGCAGGACCACAGCCGCGACGAAGGGCAGATCGAGCACGAGGTCACGCACGCGCTGCTCGAACCCGGCAGCCCCCACGACACCGACCTTGAGGCCGAAGTTGCGCAACTGGCCGCGCAGGTCGCTCTCGATGTCGTAAGCCTTGCGCTGAAGCAGCTTGCGGGAGGTCAGGAGCAGGCGGCGTTGCTGGCTAGCCGGCGTTTTGACGTGAACCGGTTTGAACAGCCCGACCCGCATCATCTGGGCTATGCCCATCGCGTCGTTGCGGTCGGTCTTGTTGATGCGTGCCGAGAGGGCAGCATGCATGTGGCGGGTCTCGACACAGATGGCCGGCAGTCCGGCCTCCACCAAGCCGGCGTAGAGCCATGGCGAGAGCGGCCCCGCCTCCAAGCCGACACGCGCATAGCTGTGGCCCAGGTCGATCAAGTGCCGGCCAATCACCTCGGGGTGGCTCTCGACGGTGGCGCGGTGCACGACCTTACCATGGGGATCGACGATGCAGATCGCAGTCTCCTTCACGGAGACATCGAGGCCGACGTGGTGCTGCTCGCTCATGGTGGGGCTCCGGGATTGGATTGAAGCGCCATCATGCCGCCGCTTCCGCTGCGCGAGGCACCCCGAATACCCCATCTAGCCCCCGAACGACGCCGGCAGGCGGTGGACGGGATCCGGGAGAAGTACGGCCTCTCGGAACGTCACGCCTGCCGGATCGTCGGCCAGCATCGGGGCACGCAGCGCTATGTGCCGACCGTGCTGGCCGACGAGGATGCGCTGACCCGCGCCATCGTCACCCTGGCGTCCGAGTACGGGCGCTATGGCTACCGCCGTGTCACCGCGCTGCTGCAGGCAGCGGGTTGGCAGGTGGGCAAGGATCGGGTTCAGCGCATCTGGCGTCGCGAGGGGCTGAAGGTCCCGAGCCGACATAGACCCCGCAGCCGCCTCTGGCTGAACGACGGCTCATGCGTGCGGCTGCGTCCGCTCCACCGCAATCACGTCTGGAGCTTCGACTTCGTCCAGGCCCGGACCCACGATGGACGCTCGCTCCGGGTCCTGACGCTGATCGACGAGCATAGCCGGGCTTGTCTGGCGCTGAAGGTGGCGCGACGCATCAACAGCGTCGGCGTGATCGAGGTGCTGGCCGACGCCATGTGCCTGCACGGCATCCCGGACCACATCCGCTGTGACAATGGCCCTGAGATGATCTCCAAGGCACTGCGCAAATGGGTCGCCAAAGCCGGAGCACAGATCCAGTACATCGCGCCGGGCTCGCCGTGGGAGAACGGGTACTGCGAGAGCTTCAATGGCAAGCTTCAGGATGAGTGCCTGAGACAGGAGATCTTCTACTCGCTGAAGGAAGCGCAGATCGTGATCGGTCTTTGGCAAACCACCTACAACCGCGTCCGACCGCACTCGTCGCTGGGCTACCGGCCGCCCGCGCCCATCAGCTACCCGGATCTGGCCTTCCGGCTACCCATGGCAGCGGCCATGCAGTAGCCTCTCACTCGGCTCGGTCCAAAATACCGGTCAGGTCAGGTCGGTCACGCCGGTTCGGGCTTTGCCTGGAGGCGTGGAGTGAGCGCTGTGCCAACGGTACCGCGCCGACCGTTCGATCCCGTTCGAAACGAACGTCCGGCTCGGTGCGTCGAGGGCAAGGACCGGCAGCGCCGGCGCGCAGGCGAACATCACTCTCGACGAGCTTGGATTGCGCGACGGACCGTCTTGTATCTTGAAGTTGCCCGCTGGCGTGACGCCAGCGAGGCTACACGGTGAGGGTCAGCCCGCGTCCGTCTGGGGCTCGCAAGCCCGCGACAGAACGAGGTGCGGCCCTCACCGCCACAGTCCCGAACCCGGACAGCCGCTCGGGCCCGAGCCCGCATTTGCAAGGTAGGGTCATGGACGAACGACCCACCATCTTCGTCGGCAACGACGTATCCAAGGACCGTCTCGACGTTCATCTCAGGCCGCTGAACGAGGCCTTCCATGTTCCGCGGGACACGAAGGGGCTTGAAGCCCTCGCGCGCCGCCTCGGCGATCTCCCGGTTGCCCTCGTCGTCCGGAAAGCCACTGGCGGCTTCGAGGCGACCGTCGCTGCAGCGCTCGCCGCGGCCGGGCTGCCGCTCCGCATCGTCAATCCACGCCAGATCCGCGACTTCGCCAGAGCCATGGGCCGGCTGGCGAAGACCGACACGCTCGACGCTGAAGTGATCGCCCTCTTCGCCGAACGCATCAGACCACCGGTCGGACCTCTGCCAGAGCGCGAGAGAAGCTACTTCGCAGAGCTCGTGAGTCGGCGCCGCCAGATCATCGGGATGATCAACATGGAGACCAACCGCCGTGATCAAGCCGTGGACAAGCAGCTGACCCGACGGCTCAGCCGTCACATCGCCTTCTTGGAGAAGGAGCTCGCAGAGCTCGACGGGGATATCGGCCAAACCATTGAGGCCTCTCCCGTGTGGTGCGAGACCGAGGCGTTACTCGGGTCCGTTCCCGGGGTCGGCGACCTCACCGCGCGCACGCTTCTGGCTCAGCTGCCTGAACTCGGCACCATCGGGCGCCACCGGCTCGCGGCTCTCGTCGGCATCGCGCCGATCGACCGCGCTTCTGGCCTTATGCGGGGGCGCCGATCCATCGCGGGTGGGCGAACATCTGTGAGGGGCGTACTGTACATGGCTGCGCTGACCGCGATCCGGCGAGGCTCTCCGTTCCGGCCCTTCTACGAGCGGCGCACCCAGCGTGGCCGGCCGAGGAAGGTCGCCCTCGTGGCGGTGATGCGAAAGCTCCTGGCGACGCTCAACGCCATCGTCCGCGACCGCACACCGTGGCGACCTCTCACAGCTTGACCTTCAACACAGCCGCTCGGTCGTCGCGGAGAACCTGCCCCGAGACCCGACCCTCCATGCGGCGTCGGTCGTAACACCACACAGCGGGACCGAACATCGGTCACGGACGACCTGGGCTGGGATGCGCGTGCGCGCGCGTCGTTCTGGCTGTTCCGGGTGCCTTCCGTCCGAGGCGCCGGCGCTGGGAGCCCCGGAGCGACGCGGCAAGGCGGCTCCGGGTCTTGGAGCTCAAGACCTCATCCCGCAGATAGACGCTGATCCCGCAGGAAGCCTGCGCGGCCTCCGGTTCGATGCCGAGGGCACGGAGGTGACGCACGATGCCCCAGCAGTTCGTGTCGAGGAGCGACGCCAGCTCCGATGCGGCAACGTACTTCGCCCCGAACGCCTCGATGTCGCTGCGCGAGACGAGGGTGACGCGACGTCGGGACGTTGGATGGATGGAAGACCATGCCGGAACGGCCTTCTTGCGGATCAGCCGACCCACCACACCCGGCGTGAGGCCGAGCGCCATCGCCGCCTCCCGGATGTTGAGTTGGGAGTCGTCGGCCGGTCGCGCGAGCGCGGACGCGACTTCGCGCGGTGAAACGACGAGCGCCGCGTAGCCGAACTTCCTGCGATCGAGCCGGATCGTCTGGAGGGCGCCGGCCACGACGAGGCCGACGATCGCCTTCACGGTGCAGTTCGTCCGACGCACCGCCTCCGCGATAGGATGGAGATCGGCGGGCGCGGCGTCGATCGGAACGGCGTGCCGCAGCAGGTCGGCGCGAAACGCGACGACTCCGGCTCGCGCGTAGACGGGCGCCAGCCCAGGCGTCTCGGCGAACAGTGGGATCGGCCGGATGAAGCGCGCCGCCACGAGGCGCTTCACCTGTACGAGCGAGCAACCGAGGACCTTGGCGACGCCCGGCAGCGCGAGGGCATCGCCATATCTGGCGACCACCCGCTCGGCGGCGACCGCGTCGAAGACGACGTGATGGTCCCAAGCGTCGCGCTGCTCCGCAGGCGCCACCCCTGCCGCGAAGAGGATCTTGCGCAGCCGCCTCGGATCGCGGCCGGTCGCGATCGAGAGCGTTCGGATCGAGTGCAGCGTCCTTACCTCGAGCGGGGTACCGAGGACCTTGTCGCTGCCGCCAAGGGGCAGGATCCCGACGATGGCCTGGCGCGTCGCGTCGCGGATGGGCTCGAAAGCCGGCTGGTGCCGGACGTTGGTCAACCAATCGTAGAGCGTGCCGAAGATCGACCTGCAGCCTGCCGCCGCCGCGGATTCGTGCCGGGATGTCCTCCACAGGTCTTCGAGGAGGGCTCGCAGGCCCTCCGACCCTGGCGCGACGATGGCGAACCCGGCTCCACCGTCCGCGTGCCACTCGGCCTCCGGTCGTCCCCGCACGGGGGCCTGACGCCCATCCCGGGCGACGAGGCCGACCATCTCGCAGAGCCTGGCCACCGCGTGCCACTCGAGGCTGTCCAGCCAAGGCGCCTGCCCGCTCGCCCCTTCGAGACGGCGCAGGAGGTAGGTTTCCAGATTGGACAGCGGGCGCGGCACCTGGGAGCGCGCGAGATGCTCGAGATCCTGTAGCGCCGGCGCGATGCAGCGGGTGAACTCGTGGAAGACGAAGCGCTCCGGCGGCAGGCCGACTTCGACCAAGGGCAGGCGATGCACCGGGCATGTCCGGATCGCCGCCAGCATCCACGTCGTTCGGCCATACGCGGCCCACGATGGAGGAAGACCGCTGGCCTCGACGTCGTCGAGCAGGCATCGCGGGCAGATCCTGCGACGGCCTCGATGGATGGCGAACGGATGGAGGCGCTCGTTCCTGAACGTACCAACCCCATCGGGATCGAACCGGATTGCGCCCTGGGACAAGAGGGACGCATCGATGTCCGCGACTGCCGCGAGGGCCCTGACGTGCTGCGGATCGCCCTGTGCGACGGCCCTGAAGCCGATGCCGAGCATCTGGCCGAGCAACTTCGGATCGTCCATGCCGTGACGCATGGCGAGACGGCCCATGAAGCTCGCCGGTGTCTCGCCGGGTTCGTAGGGAAGGTGGGGCCAGAGCACATCCACGCGGCTACCTCCTCGTCTCGATCGGCCTTCCCCGTGGCTTCGGCCCTTGCGGCCTTTCGCGCCCCAGGACGGGCTGCTTCGGCACGTCCGCCAGATGCGGATGCGGTGAAGGTGCCGAGGCCGGTGCCAGGCGCATCGGCCGGGACCTGGCCGCCGCGCCTGGAAGGGCCCGTCCCTGCGCCTGGCGCGACGGACCGACTTCCGCCCTGCGCAGGGGTGCGAGTGTCGGCACCTCGGAGAACGCTGCCTCAAGTCCCCGAACAGGTCACTTGAGGACCTTCCGGGCCGGCGCTCCATGGATGCCCGTCACCAGGTTCACGCGGTCGCCCGCAGCCCGGCCAGCCGCGCGCGCCGCATCGTTGTCGCGGTAGCGAGAAGCCCTGCCGGGGGTAAGCTTCAGACCGAGGGCGCGATATTGCTCCTCGACGACCGCCTTCTTGACGAGGACCAAGGCCGTACCATCCGCCGTGGTCGCCTTGGCCTCGCGTGCCGAAGCCAACACCTCAATGCGCTCGGAGAGACGGCATCCCATCGCGACCATGAACGGCTTGCGTAGCGTACGACTGCTTTGCCCCAACGGACGCGCGTTCGAATGGAGGAACGCGTCGAACCCGACGTTCATCGCCGACCGACAGAGATCGGTCATGTAGCTCGCAATGACCACGTCGATCGGCAAGCCGAAATATTGGATGCGGCCGCCCTCGAACCACAGGCGACAGCTGCAGAAGCGGGCGATGGCGCCTGCGACCAAGTTGACGTCATGGTATCGATCCGTGGCCTCGTGCTGTCTGCAGCGCGCCTTCTTGATCTCCAGATCCGAGAAGGTCAGCCCATATCGGTCCATGAGTTCGCCAGCCTTGGCCGCGGCAGCCAACGCCTCGCTCTCGGTACAACCGTTCGAAACGGTCTTCGCCCGCAACGCGCGGATACGACTCATCGCAGCCAACCGATTGATGCTTACCATGGCATACTCCCGCATCGAATGTTTATATGATTTCGATCGCCAAATTCGACTGAAGATTATTGCGAGTATCGTTCAAATGTATTCAAACATGCCGCCGTCGAGGCCTGAACGAGTGCGCCGATCTTCGGCACGGTGCCGTGCAGACACACGCGCCTGCCGCCTGGACGGCGCCCACCGCGACGCCCCCGACAAGGCAGCGCGGATCGGTTCGATGGTGCCTCCGGTGCAGCCGAGAGGCTGTAGGGCGGTCGTCGCGACACGTCGCACAGGGCAGGACCTCCGGAGGGATCCCGGCACGAAGCAGGTCGGAACCTCCGACGTCGGCAACCGCGGCGCGTCCGCCCAGACACCGAGGATCGAGCGTAGACGACCTGCCGGACGTCGATGCCGGGTGGGCAGCGGAACGGCTTCGAACTGTCGACGCCACGGTACGGGATAGGGCATCCTGCGAAGCGCACATGCGAGCCGCTGAACCAAGGCGGCGAACGCGACCGGAGCACGGTCGCGCTGCCACCTACTCGTCCAGATCGTCATCGTCGATCGCTCCGGCCCGTGAGACCTTCCGCGCCCGCAACAGGGGTCGATTCGGCGCCTCGTCCAGCACCAGCAGGGGATCGGTCAGGCGCCAGTCACGCGCGAGGAAGGGGTTATGCTCGGGCGCGACGCCGCGGGATCGGAGATAGGCGCGCGCGAACGTCTGCGAGGTAAGTTTCGCCTCTCGGCCCTCCAGCGCGAACTGGATCGCGTCATAGGTGATCTCGATGCATCGGCCGAGTTGCCGGTTGCCGGCATGGATTAGGCGCGGTGCGACGGCAGCGAGCTCTTCGGCCTCGACCTTCAGGCCCGCGGCGCTGGAGAGTTCACCGACGACGTGCTGGATCCGGCGCACGTCCTTCAGTGGAAGGAGGGTGGCCGTAGGCGTGAAGGCCATTCGCCCCGAAAGCTGGGGATCGCGACTGACAGCGGCGACAAGCGCAGGGATACCGGACAGTATCACGGCCACCGGCCAATCGCGATGGATCATCAAGTACTTGAACACATTCACGACTTTCTTGATTTCTCTTTTATTTGCTGGTTCAGTGATATGATGAGCCTCGTCGACATGGAGGACTTTGACCCCTCGGATCTTCAACCGCTTGCGGATCATGTGTGCGAGCTTGAGATCGTAGTTCTTCCCGGTGGGAATGTTGACGATCGGCAAGCCGAGTTGCTCGAAGACGTCCTGCCCGAACCGCGGAAGCGTGCAGTCGCCTTGCGGGATGACCGTGACGAGCGGGCAGTCGGCCTTCCGGTCGCCGTAGCCGGGTAGGCTGGGATGGGTTCGGAAGACTTCTTCGAGCACGCGGCTCTTACCGGCCCGGGCCTGTCCGCTCAGCACGAAGCCGCGCGCCTCAATGACGTTGGTAGGGCTAGCGGGCAGTTTCGGATTGCGGCGCACCAGCAATTGCCGCAGCACGACTGTGAGCTGCTGTTGAAGCACCTTGTGCGTCGGAGTCTCGAAGTAGACCGCCTTGACGCGCTCCATCGCGTCGACGATCTCGAGGTCGGCCGTTTCGAGGCCGTTGCGTATGGTGGCGAGGGGATCGGGCAGCATCACTGGGGCCTCCGCACCTGCCACACATCCTGGTCGTCGTCCGGCTCGTCCTCGGGCGGGGAGAAGCGCTCGGGATGGACGGCGTCCTCCGACGGCCCGGGAAGTTCGGGGCCGGTCACCGGAATGCCGCCGGCCAGATCCGCCAAGTCGGTCGGCGCTCCGACCTCGTCTTCGAGGATCTCGAGGTTGCGGATGGTCGCGCGCTCGATCCGCTCGATCCGCTTCGGATCGAGGACGATGCCGGTGAGGCCGGCCTGGGCATGGATCTCGTCCGCCCGTGTCCGGATCTTGTCGAGCGCCTCCTCGGCGATCGCCCGTCCGTCGTGGTCGCCGGGGCCGGCGAGGTCACGGACCTGCTTGACGCTCTGCCGCCAAGCCAGCACCGACACGCCGTCGAGGCCCGGAGTGCGGCACTTGGCATGGTGCCAGTCCCGTCCGAGCCGGACGGAAATCCAGCCGAGATCCTCCTGGTCGATCCGCATGTCGAGATCGACCTCCTCGTGGTCTCGGAAGTGTCGATCGAGGGCCGGCGAGTGGTAGTACAGGCCCATGAACCGGAGGCCGCGGTTGTTGAGCGTACGCTTCACCGTGATGCCGAAGATCGCGCGCTGGTCGTGGCGTCCCGGCGGCGGAGAGCCCCGCTTGTACCGAGGTTCGAGCTCGAGCCAGCGCTCGCGCGGTGTCCGTCCGCCGAGGCCTTGGTGCGGCGAGTTGTGGTAGACGTCGACAAACCAGAGGACGAGCAGGTCGCAGAGCTGGTCGAGCGTGAGGCTCGCCCGCGCCTCGGCATCGTAGTCGCCCTTGTCGGTGACGTTCGCGAACGTCTGCCCGGTGAAGAAGGCGATCAGCTGCGTTCGGATGGTCCCGAAGAACCGCTCGATATGCGGGCGCAGTTCGGGCATGCCGGCAGGCGGATTGACGTTGACGATCTTCAGGTCGGCCAAGGCCAGCTTGAAGCGGTCCGAGACGTAGGCTGGGCCGGTGTCGTTGCGCAGGGTGAGTGGAACCGTCGTGTAGTCCCAGGGCGTGCGACAACCCGCGGCCCGCGCGATCTCGGTCTTGTCGTTCAACATCATCCGCAAGGCGAGCAGATTCGACTCCGTCGTCACCGTGCGGCTCAGGCGCATCGCGAGGAGGCAGCGCGACGCGACATCCATCGTGACGGCGAGCCAGCGCCGCTCGCGCCGGACCAGCTTGCGCTCCGTCTGGCTCAAGAGCTTCCAGGCGCCCGACCTGATGCACAGGTTCATCAGCGAGACCTGCCACTCGTCCATCTGGACGAGCTCGCCGATGCGCTCCGCCCCGAAGGTCTGGGCGACCGCCTTGAAGCGGCGCAGGGCGTAGGGCAGCCCGCGTCGAGCGACGCAGACCTCGAACTTCGGCAAGGCCCTGATGGCAGCGGAGAAGGTGGTGAACGAGACCTGGTAGGCTGACGGGTCCTCGCCGACCCGCGGCTTGAAGGCAGCCTTCTTCAGAGCTTCCTTGAACGCCTTGTAGCAGTCCATCTGCGACGGCCGGTTCTCGGACATGTAGCCGTGGACGTGCTCGTGCATCAGCGCGAGCACGTTGGGATCCTTGCGCAGTTCCCGGTTCCCACAATGGCGCAGGCGGTCGCGCAAGGCGTAAGCCAGGCAGCCGCAGGTATGGTAGATCCGGTACCAGTCCCGCAGCGTGCGCGACTTCGGGATCCTGAAGGTGAGCGAGGCGGTCACGTAGCGTCGCCGCTTCTCCACCTTGCGTCCGGCACACCCTCCGCTTCGATCCTCCACGACCACCATGTGCTCGGACAGGCCACGTGCGGCGACGCGGCGCTCGATCTCGGGGAGGACCTTACTGATCGCGACGTCGTCGATCGTGGTCAGCCCCTCCGCCTGGAGGTCGACCAGCGCCTCGACGCAGGCCTCGCGGAACAGCACCGCCGCGAGCTCGTCCCGCGGCAGGTCGAGCATGGAGGTGAGGCCGGAGCGCGCCCGCGCCTCCACGTGGCCGAGGCTGTAGAAATCCCGGTTGAGCTGGAACTTCGGCGAGCGCCGGAACGCCTCGAACTGGGCGAAGGTGATCTCCTGGGCGATGTTGCTGGCCGCTTGCACCAGCACGTAGTGGTCCGGCAGCGTCCGCGGGCAGGTGTACGCCAAGCCGTCCGGCAGGATGATCTGGTCGTAGCGTCCCAGCTCGTAGCGCGGGACGATCGAGTCGAGGCGGCTCACGCGGCGACCTCCATGTTCGCGGGCGGCGCGACGCGGGTGTCGTAGTCCCAGCGGCCGGGCTCGACCGGCACGAGCGCGCGGTCGCGGATTGCCCGGATCGCGGCGCGGAACGCGTCACCACCGAGCCCGGTCGCCTCGACGACCGCACCGAGCGTGGTTCGCCCGTACAGGCCGCCGGCACAGGCGGCGACGGCGGCGTCGGCCTCGCCGATCGGGTCTCGGCTGCAGTCGTGCAGCAGGCCGGCGTTGTAGATGTCCGCCTTGAAGAAGCTCAGCTCGGTGAAGATGACGATCCGCGTCGCGAAGCTTCGTGGGATCTGATGGGCGATGCTCCGGTAGAACCCGGCGAGGTCCTTCAACTCGGCGCGCATGGAGGCCTTGCAGGCCACGGCGACGCGCTCGCCGCTGCTCAGGATGGCCAGAAAGTCGAAGGTGTGCCGGTGCTGCCGCCCGTTCCGCATGTACGCGATCGCGGGCGGCTGATCGATCAGCGTCTCCACCGAGGGATCCGCCAACAACCGTAGGGCCGTGTGGAGCTCGATCATGCTTTGGAACACCACGCGCCGCTGGTCCGTCGGGGTGACGAGTTGCCCGACGGCGGAGACACGCGACCGGCGGGGCAGCGTTCGACTGGAGAGGCTTTCCAAGGTGGCCTGGAACGGCTGTGGCCAGGCGAGGTCGGCCGGATACGGGGGACTGATGGCTTCAGGCATGGACGCTTCCCTCAAGCGGCAGGGACCGCGCTGACAGGTGTCGGCGCGTCGCGGAGGCGAGGTCGGCGGCAGATCCCGATGCGGGTTCCGGGGTGCCGACCTCCGGGGAGGCTGCCTGCTGGGGGGAGTCGAGGTGTCGCGGGCACGCAGGCCCGGTCGGGATTGCGGGCTCCCGCCGCCTATGCGACTCTTCGTCCAGCAGGGACCGTTCGCGGCGATCGCAGGCCATGGGATGGGCCGTGATCGGGCGCGTTCGGTTCAGGCTACAGGGACGGCTCAGCTGCTTCGGCAGCCGCCGCGTTCTACGATGGCACGCGATCCGTGTGTTCTTGGTAGTCCACGGGCGGAGCGCGCGTTCACGAGAACCTTGGAGGCGCGCGGGCCCTTGCCCGCGCGCTCCCTACCTCGAGATCGGCTCCGTGATCGGTGTCGTGCAACGAGAACCTCCTTCAGCGGATCCCTCGATAGGCGCATCGAGACCTCGAGCAAGTCAACGGCGTCGAAGCCTCTGCCGGGCGAGCATAGCACGCCAGGAACACGCTATCCGTCTGTCGCTGGGCAAGACCATGACAAGCAAATCCATGTAGACCCGTGCTTGACCTCTTCTCGAAACGACAACAAGATCGAGACGAGGCGAACAAGTGCCGCGAGGGCGCTGTCGTGGCTATGGCTACGTGCCATTGGCCTCCGATCCACGCGTGCGCGAATCGCCGCAGTCTCCTTCGAGAGCCGACGTGAGACCGGAATCGGCGCCCAGGGTCGGGATCCGCCGAGGGGAGGCCCGAATCGATCCGCAGGGCCGTCACGACAGGCGCCTTGCCCCGGCCATGGCGAGCGACAGCTCGGCTTCCATCCGCAGCCAACGGGACATCGTTGCAGCCGAGGGCGGGCATCGGCTCCAGGATCGGAGCTGCAGCCTCGAATGCCGGATCTCGGCCTCGCGGAAGTCCGCTTCGATCCTCCGGATGAGCGGCGCGAGCACGGCGATGGCCTGCTCCAGCCCATAGGCGTTCGATGCGTAGAAGCCGGGATCCTCCTTGCGGAGGTGCGCGTAGCCGCGCAGCCAAAGGCGGCGCCACGCTTCGGGGGTGAGCGCCTCCTGAGCCTGGGCCACCCGCGCACCGACGATCGTCGACCAAACGGCTTCGAAGGCGTCCGGACGAAAGATGCGGAGGTCGGCGGAAGCGCCAGAATACCGGTTGGGACGACCGGACCCAGCCGGCGCCTCCCCTCCCCTCTCGGTGTCCTCCTGGGATTGCGGCACGACCCGGAGTTCGGCGACGCGTGCGAGAGGCGGTGTCGGCCGGCCTTCTGGCGCGGGAGGTACTGCGGAATGATAGCGGGGCGCACTGGCATACGGCATGGCGGAAGCTCCCGAGGCTTGGTCGTCCGACGCCTCACGTGGACGTGCATGGTCGATCGCCGCCGGTGGGTCGGCGCCGGGCGAGGGACGATGAGGAGGATGGATGCCGCCGCGACGCGACGGGTGGGATTCGCGCGCGATCAGCGCACTACGATGAGGCCGATCACGGGTCGTGTCGCGATCGATCCGGCTCTAGCCGGCTCAGAGGAACGCCAGGGGTGCTGCAGCGAGCAGGCCGAGGGCGAGCGCGAATACGAGCAGCAGGAGCCAGAGACTTATGCGGGCGTTCCAGGTGCGGAGCTCGTCTCGCACGGCTCCGATCGACTCCGCGTTGAGATCGTAGACGAGTTGGGCGACGGCATCGGCTTGCTCGACCGACAGGCCCGACCGCACCAAGGAGTGAAGCGCGACACGCTTTTCCATGATCGTCCTCGCTCCGTGTCAAATGCGGTTCGAGAAGCGATCGTAGGCCGTGATCTCGGCGACGCTGATGTCGGCGTCGTAGCCGTACACCTCGCGTCTGAGCCACTCGAATTCCAGGCCGACCGCCTCCTCCGACAGGTCACGATACCAGGCCTTCGGCCGGTCCGGCTTCGGCGTTCCGTTCCAGCGGTAGCCGCGTGCCTTGAGCGTCTCCTTTCGTTCGAATGGCGCGAGGGTCGCCCAGACGCGATAGGTCGGAGCCTCCGCTTCGGCGATGAGTTTGGCGAACGCCGTCGTGCCGGACTTCGGCAGGCGCCGCGACAGGATTTCCAGCGCCGCCATGCAGTCCTCGTGAGCCCGGTGGAACGACGCGAAGTAGCCGAGGTCCGCCAGCAGATAGCCGAGCTTGGCGCCCCCGAAGCCCTCCTCCTTCCAGCCCACTTGGCTGAGGGAGCAGGCCCAGCGCTTCCGTGCGAAGGCAGAGGTGATCTGCTCGGCGAAGGGGCGATCGAAGCGGCTGTTGTGCGCGCAGATCCAGTCGGCGTCGGCGATCACGCGCTCGACCTCACCGACGTCGATCATGCTGCCTTCGACCATCTGAGGGGTGATCCCGGTCAGCTTGGTTATCTCCGGCGAGATGGGCATGAAGGGCTCCTGAAAGGCACAGTAGGGCTCTCCGACGGTCAGGATCCGGCCGTGGGCGGAGTAGGTAAACGGTACCGCGGCGATCTCGATGACCTCGTGCAACTCGGGGTCGAGTCCCGTAGTCTCCAGGTCGAGGAAGACGCCGCGGCCCGCGGCCGGGTCGTCACCCTCGTCGTAGATGCTGCGCGGCGTCAGGCGACGCAGCACCCGGTAATCGCCCGACTGTTCCAGCAGCCTGGCGAGGTGATCGAGTTCGAGGTTGTTCGACATGGCCGGCACCACCGTTGGTTGTGACACCAACAATATAGCGCCCGAGTTCGAAATCGCACATTTTGTGCGATTTTATGGTTAACCATACATTAAAGGCGGTACGCGTTGGTTAACGTTCGGCCAGAGCAAGTCAGGGGGGCCCGCGCGATGTTGGGCTGGTCTCAGGACGAGTTGGCGGGCCGCGTCGGCGTTCAGCGGCGAGTGATTTTGGACTTCGAGAGCGGTCGCAGGTTGCCTCACGAGTCCACGATCGAAGCGCTGCATAGGGTACTGAGCGAGTCCGGCATCACGTTCACGCATACGGCAGACGGATCGGTCGGAGTGTACATGAGCCGGACCGCGCCGATCGCCGCCGGCACGAGGAGCAAAAGTCGTTAGCTTCGAAATGACTTCGACGGACCTATCCGGATCGGTTCGGACCGATTTCCAAGTCGAAGATGCCATGCTGGCACGGATCGCCTCGAACGTGAGCTGTCTAACATCTTCCCCGCCATAAGTGGCGAGGATTTTCGGATCTCAGGCCGAAAGCTTGAGATCGTCGGGTCGACGCGTCGCCGGAAGGCCGATGCACTTGCCCTCGGAGTCCGGCAACGGAGTGCTCCCCCGCCGTTCGTAGCGCCTCAGGAGACCCCGGGCGCGTCGGTGTCCGCGTTCGCGACGTGCCCGCGCGTGCGACACCTGAACACCGCTTGGCTCTCGCGGCTCTCCGGCTCGCGACGCCAGCGGACCGCGCAGGTCCGCGAGCGGTACGCGGCCCGCTCCTCGACCAACTGCCCGCCGAGAGCGGGCAGTTTGTAGACCAACATCCCGACGATGCCGCCCCGACCCTGCGCCAGGATGGCGCGGTTGAGCCCGGCCTTCTGCCGGACGTTCCGGCCCGGCTCCCGGCCTGCCGCACGCGGAGGATCCGTTCGTGAGGCGTTCGCGAGGAATGGGGCGGCCATTCTCTGGCATGTAGCGTGGCGACGTTCGGCCTGCTCGCTCGCGATTGGGGCGAGCCGGTAGCTGCTTCGCCCGCCAGGTTCGCAGCGCCGGCCGTACAGGCCGCCCTGGGGGGCGTTGTCAGGTTGGGATCTGCCCGAGACGACGTAGGGAGCCGAGAACTTCTATGCGTCCGCACTCGTTGCCTCGGTAACGCGATACCGAGGAGACATCCCCATGGATAACAGCGGTTCGTTGATCATCACCCTTGCTCTCATCACCCTCGTGATCGGCGTCGCTGCCGCGCTGGTGATGCGCATCCGCGTGGCTCAGAAGAAGGGTGATCCCGAACGCTCTGCCCTCATCCACGATCACGGCGGGGCTCCGCGCCAGAACATGCCTGGCACGGAGCATTGAGCTGCCGCGTTCCGCGGCATCGTCGGGAACGGGGAACGAAGGGTGCGGATCGGCGGCATCTCAGAGGCCCTGTGCCACCTTCGCGATCCTGCATGCCATCGAGGTCCGAGCCCCGCTCCAGACCGTGGCGATAGCGGCCGTGGTCGCAACTGCCCTGCTGACTGTGATCGGGTTGCAAGGTGACCAGCGCCGGCATGGGCAATGCCAGGAGGTATGACGTCGCGCCGTCTGAGAACCGAGTAGGCGGAACGTCGGCTTTGGACCGCCGGTTGGGTTCGGATGCGACTCCTGACCATTCTTCTCGCCTCGACTTCGGTCTGCGCAGCTCTGCTGATGTTCGGTGCGTTCGTCGCTTCTGTGACGCCGGATAGCCACCGGCGCGAGGGGCTTCGTGCAGAAACGATCCTCAACAGTGATGCGCCGGCTCCCGTGAGCAGCGACGAGGCGCATCCGCTCGACCGGCCCGCGATGAACAGGTTCGTCACGGACAGGGCGGGCGACTAACCATTCTACCGAGATGCGGATCGTCGCCGCTCGCGCCGTTTCGTTGGCTGCGCTGCGTCTCGTGATCGACCCCGTTTCGCGATGTTCGAGCGGTTCGGTATCCCAAATCCGGTCGAAGGTTGCCTCGTCGCAGCGGTCGCCGAGACCGCCGTCGTGAGAGGAGCCTACCACGGATGGGGCCGGGCGGGCTGAAGGTGATGGGAGCAAAGCGGCGCCAGAGATCGCGTCCGACGCTTCCGACCTACCGATCCGCGTCACTGGATCGGCATCGTCAGCATATTCACGGCACCCGGCACCGCCATCTGCCGGAGCGACGTTCCGGGCGGAAGGAAACCCGCCACGGCGGCTGCCGGGCGGATCGAACGCGACCCAAGCTTGGTTACGACGAGCTCCTATCTCCCGCCGAAGCCGCTGTTCGTGCCGGTGCGGTTAGGCTGCCCGGCATTGCCACCGGCCGCAGAGTCGTTCGTAGCGCCGTCCGCGGCACGCCCGGTAGGCGAGTAGGTGCCTGCATAGGGCTCGCCGGTCGCACCGCCCTGCCGCGTGACGACGCCGGGAGCGACTGGCGGAGCGACTACGGCCGTGCCGGTCGTGGCGGGCGTCTCGATCACAGCTTGAGCGGGAGTGGCAAGGGCAACGGCCAACGTCGCTGCGAGAACCGTCTTGGTCATTGATAGCCTCGTCGACAGGGTCGAGCAAAACGCTCGTCGACCCACCAACGATCCTCACGAGGCGAGCGATCCGTCCGCCGATCGGTTTGCCGTCCCGAAGTGCGGCAGCACACAGAACCTCGTTTCTCCTGGCGTGCTACGGCCATCGCCCGCCCACGGTGGAGCTTCCCCGTCCGGAACGGTCCGCCGGAGCGCTCGCCTTCCACATGCTCGCGCCACTCTTCCAGGATCTGGCTCGCATCCTGTGCGAGCAGGACGCGCAGCGCGGGACACAAGTGCTCCAGCTGATGGAAGACAGCGTGGCCCAGAACCAACACGTTCTTCGGCCGCGAAGCGCTCGAACCGAGCCAGCCGCCCATCCTGGCAGAGGCCGGCAGCATCGTCCGCGACGTCATCCGGGCTGCGCGCGGAGTGTGCGGCGTCGGCTCTTGAACCTAGACCGACAGGGTCGCGCACGGCCTCGACCGGCGCGCGCAGAGCGTCGTCGACGCTTGCGGCATAGACGCACTGAGCGGCGGCTCCGCCAGAGCACTCCCGCCCGCGATGCGACAAACGACGCTGCGAACAAGTGGCGGCGCGACGACTTGAGGTGACGCCGATCGGATAGGTTGGGGTGGCTCGGGCCGGCCGTGAACCGGCCCGAGCCGCGCAACCTCCAACCGACAGCACCGATCGGAGACCACGCATGGGGAGCCTGACATCATGGGCGATGAGCAACGGCCCGAGGCTGCCGAGCCCGCCGCCTCCACCGCCACCCCGGCCGGACCCGGGACCGGGCACGCGGACGTTCCCGCCAGTCGCACCCCCCCGCCGCCCCCGAGGCCCCGCACGTAGGCCGGGGCGTCGAGGCGGAGAACCTGCTCTTCGAGGTCGCGAAGGAGGTCGCCTACCACACCAGCCGCGAGGCGTGGTTTGGGGGCCTCCAACGCGCGACGCTCTTCATCAACGTGGCCCTCGGGGCGGGCCTGCTGGCGAGCTACATCCCTGCGACGCTGGCAGGCTTCCTCGTAGCGATGGCCTCGGCCTTCGACGTGACGTTCGACTTCGCAGGCCAGGCCCGGCGGCATCGCGACCTGCGCGGCCGTTTCACGAGCCTCGCGGAAGAGGTCGTGTCGCCGAAGTGCGATCCAGGTACGGTGCGGCCGGCGATGCTGCGCCTCGATGCCGACGCGCCTCCCACGTATCGGGCGGCGGAGGCTGTGGCATACAATCAGGCTCTCACGGGCCTCGGGCGCGATCCGGATTACCGCCTCTACGTACCGCCGTGGCAGCGCGTTCTGCGACACGTCTGGCCGTTCGGTGGCACGACCTACGACGCCTTGAAAACGCGACGGGAGCAGTCGGCCGCCGAGAGCGAGGGCTCCGCTCGGTAGAGTGAGCGACCGACGGTCGTGATGCGGCACCATCTCGGGCCTCCCAGCCGTAGCGGCGCGGGCCGGCGCGGAAGAGCAGGCCGAAGGCGGTGAGAACAGCGGTCGCGCGGGCGGCGAGCCGGCCGAGCAGGCGCTTGCGATCCGCACGGCCTCGGCCAACGCCGCGGAGTGCGAGCGCCTGCGTAGCCAGGCCAAGGCGCTCCACCGCTGGCACCGCGTCGGGCGCTGGCGCAACGGCGAGCTCGCGTTGCCCGCTGCCTCGCCGATTTCCGGTCCGGAGTCCGGGCCGGCGAAGTTCTTCGTCCGCGAGGGCTCGCCCGAGTGGCAGGCCTGGGCCGGCCACCACCGCCGCATCGGTCGTCCGATGCCGAATCCGATCCGATTCGACAGCTACCGCGCCGATGGCTGGCGGTTTGAGCGCGCCATGCCGTCAACAAATCCTGGGGACAGCGGTCGGGTACTTTGCTCCTGATCGCGTAGGAGGAGCTTTCCCGCACGCAAGCGCCGATTTCTTAAGCTTTTGACTTGAACGTGCGGGGGCAAGAGGTGGTCATGAACGCGCTTTTAACATGCGTTACGCAGGCGCACGATCAGATGCTACTTCTGGCCGCCCTTCTGGTCTGTGCGATCGGTATCTACGCATCCTGGGCGATCGCCGCCCATGCCGCGCGCTCCGAAGGCGGTTCCCGACGCAATTGGGCTTTGACTGCCATCATCGCCGCCGGCTGCACGGCTTGGGCGACGCACATGATCGCCCTCCTGGCGTTCCAACCCGGCATGGAAGCGGGATTCGCGCCGGTCCCCACCGCGACGTCGCTCATCCTAGCCATCGTCGGCATCGGTGCCGGCATCGCCTTGGCGGTCGGCCGGCATGATCGTCCTCGCCGCTTTCTCGCTGGCGTTATCCTCGGCGCCGGCGTTACCGCACTGCACTACGTCGGACAGGCCGGCTACCGGGTGACAGGGCATGTCTCCTGGAGCGTCACCCTCGTTGCCGCGTCGGTGTCGCTCAGCCTTGCCATGTACGGTGTGGCTCTCGTGATCGCCGGCGAGCGCAACCGGCTCGTGCGCCGCTACACGGCGCCTCTCCTGCTCGCTTCCATCATCGTGCTGCATCTCGGCGGGATGACTGCCGTCACCCTGACCTACGATCCGCAGGTCGTGCTTCCCGAAGATGCCGTCGCCCCCGCGACGATCGCACCGATCATGGCCGGTGTCGCGCTCGCGCTGCTCGGGCTTGCCGCGATCGGCCTGCGCCTCACCCTGGCAGCGCGTGCCCAGCTGCGCAGGGACCGGGAACGCCTGCGCGAGCTCGCCAGCCTCGCGCTCGAAGGACTGGCGGTCTGCGACGGAGGGGTCATCACCACCGCCAATGAAAGCCTCGAACGTCTCTCGGGCATGCGCGCGGGCGAACTGACGGGACAGAGCCTATCAAGCCTTCTGCCAGGCCTCGTTCTCGCCGACCTGCCCGAGCAGGAGGAGCGCGACACCGAGCTCAGCACCGCGGATGGGCAGACCGTACCGGTGCGGGTGCTGCGCAAGGACGCCGCGCTCGGCCACAAGCGTCAGACCGTGGTGGCCATCCGTGACCAGCGTGAGCGGCTCCGGACGGAGGCGCGGATGCGCACTCTCGCCTTCACGGATACGCTGACGGGGTTACCGAACCGCGCACGCTTCGGTGATTTGGTCACCCATCACGCGGCACTCCTGCGCGAGCGAGATCAGGGCTTCGCGGTGCTGCTCCTCGATCTCGACCGCTTCAAGTTCGTCAACGACACGCTCGGTCACGGCCTGGGCGACGCACTCCTGCACGACGTCGCCGTGCGTCTGCGCTCGACCGTCCGCGACGAGGATGTCGTTGCCCGCCTCGGCGGCGACGAGTTCGCGCTGCTCCTGGTCAATCAGCCGACCGTCGACCTGGTCCGGCACGTCGCCGCCCGCATCGTGGAGCTGATCGACGAGACGTTCTCTCTGGACGGTCAACTCGCGCATATCAGTGCCAGCGTCGGCGTGGCCCTTGCCCCCCGCGACGGCCGCGATCCCGAAATCCTGCTGCGCAATGCCGACCTCGCGCTGTACAAGGCCAAAGCGGAGGGCAAGGCCACCTTCCGGATGTTCGAGCCGGCCTTGGCCGAGCGGATGGAGGCCCGCCGCATCCTCGAGGCGGATATGCGCCGTGCGCTGGATGCAGGCGAGTTCGAGGTGCATTACCAACCGCTCGTCGATGCGCGCACGGGATCCATCACAGCGGCCGAAGCCCTGGTGCGCTGGCGGCATCCCGAGCGCGGTCTCGTCCCGCCGGCCGATTTCATCCCGCTCGCCGAGGAGACCGGCTTCATCGCGCCGCTCGGCACGTGGGTCCTGCACACGGCTTGCACCCACGCACTGGATTGGCCTGAGGCGATGAAGGTGGCCGTCAACCTGTCGCCCGTGCAATTCCGGGACGAGCGGCTCCCGCAACTCGTCCAGAGCGTCCTGCAAGCGACGGGCCTTCCGCCCGACCGGCTCGAACTGGAGATCACGGAAGGGGTGATGCTCGACAACGAGGAGCGCACCTACGCTATGCTGACTCAGCTGAAGTCCGGCGGCGTCGGCCTCGCGATGGACGACTTTGGGACTGGCTACTCGTCGCTGAGCTACCTGCGCCGCTACCCCTTCGACAAGATCAAGATCGACCGCTCCTTCATCCGGCAACTTCCCGACGATGCCGAGAGCGCCGCGATCGTGCGGGCCATCATCACCATGGGCTCCTGCCTCGGCATGACGACGACCGTCGAGGGGGTCGAGACGGCCGAGCAGTATGCGTTCGTCGCTGCGGAGCGGTGCGGGCAGGTGCAGGGGTATCACATCAGTCGACCGCTACCCTGCGCAGCCTTCACGGAGTTTCTGGTAGGAGCTAGGGCGGCGGCCTAGCGATTTGATGGTTGCTCTGACAGCAGAAGGTTGTTCTTGAAACACGGAGTAGCCGTTGGGCGACGTGAGGACAGGGCAGGAGCTTGATAGAAGCTTAGGCCGCTCAACGCGGGTCGGCCTGCGTACTTCGCTCTTCGAATGTCCTATCGCCCTTCCAGCGCCGATCCTCCGAAGCCCATATGGAACCGCCAGCGGGTGAAGCTCCGGATGATGGGCGCGTGTGACCTGACCGGCTGGCTTTGGACCGGGCTGATTGAGAGGATCAGCCAAGGACTGGAGGAGTCGGACATGCGGCGAGGTCAGAAGACGAGCGCGGAACAGGTCGTGCTCAAGCTGCGCCAGATCGAGATTCGGACGGCACAGGGCAAGAGGTTGGCGCTCGCGTGCAAGGACGCGGAGATCTCCGAGCAGAGGGACTCACGCTGGCGTTAAGGAGTACGGCGGCCTCCAGATCGACCAGGCCAGAAAGATGAAGGACTTGGAGCGCGAGAACGCGCGACTGCGGCGGCTGGTGGCCGATCTGTCCCTGGAGAAGCAGGTGCTGCGGACGTCGCCGCGGGAATCCGAGCCCCGCCACCGCCTCGACCTCTGGTCGCTACTCGACGTCTACCGTGCCACCTTCGAGGTGATGCAAGAGGCGGCCCTGCAGATGCCGTTCACACTCGCTGACGAGTGGCTCCGGCTGGCGAGGTCCTGATGTTTCGGCCCTGGATCCGCCGGGTGGCGAGGGGGTCGAGCCAAGCGCAGGAGGAAAAGCGCGCTTCCGATCGAGGCTCACCCACTCTTGGAGACGGGGGAGCCAAAAGGCCGTCGACGCCTTACGGTCCTGAGTTCACGCTGCTCGGTTCTGGGCGATGAGCTCGCCCATGGCTTGGCTCAGGTCTGCGGCCTGCTCCGAGAGGCTGCGGGCGACCACGAGGAGCTCTCCGGCTGCACCGCCTGCTGTCCTCGCCGCCGCGCTGACGCCGTCGATGCTGACTGCCACCTGCTGCGTTCCAGCTGCCGCCTGTGCGACGTTGCCGGCAATCTCCTGCGTCGCGGCTCCCTGTTGCGCGATCGCTGCGGCCATGGTCGCGGCAACCTTATCGAGCTCGCCGATCATCTCGGCGATCTGTCCGATCGCGCCGACGGCGGCCTGTGTCGCCGCCTGCATCGCGCTCACCTGCGCGGTGATCTCGTCGGTGGCCTTCGCGGTCTGACCGGCGAGCCCCTTCACCTCGGCAGCCACGACAGCGAAGCCACGGCCAGCTTCGCCGGCCCGCGCCGCCTCGATGGTGGCGTTCAGCGCAAGAAGGTTGGTCTGCGAGGCGATGGTGGAAATTAATGCGACCACATCGCCGATCCGGCCGGCCGAGCCCGACAGGCCCTGGACCGTCGCGTCGGTCTGCTGCGCCGCGTGATTGGCGGCCTGCGCGATCGAGGCGGCGCGCGCGATCTGAGCCGACACCTCGCCGAGTGAGGCCGACAGCTCCTCGGTGGCGGCGGCTACGCCATCAACGTTGTGTGAGGCTTCTTGGGATGAGCCGGCGACGCTTGCCGCTAGTTGCTCGGTTTGAGCCGTCGAAGTCACTGTCATCTCGGCACGGCTGCTGACGACGCCTGCGGCGGACGTGACGCCCTGCACGATCGCCTGCACCTTCGATTGAAACGCCTCCAACTGCGTCATCGCTGCGCGCCTGCGCTCGGCATCGACGCGGGCGTAGGTTTCGAGCAACAGCTCCAGATCGAACCAGGCGAGCTTCTCGATGATGGCGGCAAGGGCTTGGCGCTCCGCGTGGCCGCGCAGGTGTAGATGCGCACCCAAGCCAGACGCCAGCGGCTGGTCGAGCTTCAGTTCCGCGCAGATCGCGCGCGCCACGGTGAAGTGGCACACGACCACCGCGTAGGCCGGCACGCTGTGGCGGCTGAAGGCGGTCGCGAGGCACTCGGCCGAGGTATCGAAGCCTTCGCCCAGCTCACCTGAAGCCGCGCGTACCCAGTGCGCCACACGTGCCTCGTGCACGTCAGGCAGCATCAGCGCTCTCTGGATCTCTGGCCAGCTGGCGAACTGCGCATGCAACTCAGCCAGGAGCTGGGGCAGCCGCGCGCGGGCAAATGCCGCGTGGCTCTGCAGGAGTGCGAGGTCGGCAGCAGATAGGCGGAAGCTGATCAGGCGCTTCTGGTGTGCGGCGTCGCTCATAGTCGGGCTCGGCGTTTGAGGTAGCGTGAGGAGTGGAGATCAGGCCGGTGCGCGCAACGCCTGCACCGCATCTGCTAGTGCGGCGACGCCATCCTCGAGCCGGTCGATTTTGCTCAGGTAGACGTGGGAGCGCAGCTCAGGATCGTCGTGGCCGAGCTCGACGTTGCGGTGGTCAAATTCGACAGCTAGCCGAAGAAAGTCGTTCTTGGCCTTGGCCAGCGACATCCGAAGATGTGCAAGCTCCGCCTCGGTTGCAGTGAGATATGCCGGGCGAGGGAACAAGCGCACAATGTTGTTCGGCGAGCAGCTCATGGCTTCTCTCCGCCCTCCGAGAGGGCACGAATTTGATGGTATGTCTTACTCCTGCGCACGGCAGGAGCATGCGCGCTCGGAACGCCAGCTCAGAGCGGTTCTCTCGAGCGAGCGCCAATCCACCTAAGTGTGTTCTGAATGTATTAATTCCCGCTTAACGCGTGACGAACCTGCTTCAACATGCAGGAATAACATTTGTTTCCACTACTGTGGAATTCAGGCGCTCCACGCGTTGGACTGCTTATGGACGGCCAACCATAGGTTCGGCGTCCAGGAGCGATTCTCGTAATACGCCGAGCGCTTGCAGGGCAGGCGCTAACGACTCGTTGCTTGTCGTCAGAGGCTCGAAGCGGCCACCAGCGCCTCTCATCGGCCGCCCTCGTCTCCGCACGTCCTCGCGCTCGAAAGCGATGAAGTGGACGACGTCTCCGTGAGCGCTCCGCAACGGCCGGCAATCGATCTCGACAACGTACTTGCTGCCGTCCCGGCAGTAGTTGGTGAGGAAGCCGTGGAAGCGCCTGCTTGCTGCCAGTGCGTGATGAAGGTCATCGAGCTTCGCGCGGCCTTGCATGGAGCGCAGTTTATGCCCGAGCACATCTGCTTGGGCTCGTCCAACGAGATGTCCAAACGCGTCGTTCGCATAGAGGATGGGGGGCTAACGGCTCAAGTTCAGCGTCGGTCAGCACGACGCCGACAGGCGATTCATGCGCGAGGGCGTGGATCAACTCCGGGAGGAACATCGCTCGGGGGATTGCGGCGACGCCACACGACGTGTGGTCTGGACCTGGGGCAACGCGGCAACCATCAAGCTTGATGCATGCCGATCCGCTCGCGCTGCCGATCTTTAGCGCTAAAGCCCAGTCCGTCTGCGCACAACCATCCGCCGGTAGGGTGTTTAAAAACTCCAGACATGTGGAATTTGGATCTAAATCTGGTGTAGCCACATGGAATCCGCACCTACCAGCAGTATGTCGTTTCGATCTTCTGAGGAGCCTCTCGACTTTTTCAACAGTCTGCTAGCGCCCGTGCTTCCGCTAATCCGCCTTAGCGGAACCAAAACAGAGCGTCCGGGCCTGGGCGATCGCCACGCCCGGACGCGAGTTTCCGAATGACCAATATCGCCCTGCAGCTGCGCCGCCTCGACGTCGAAAACGGCGACATCCTCGTGCTGCGTACGCCAGAGAAGCCGACCCGCGAGACCGCCGACACCTGGCACGACCAAGTGCAGCAGGCCGTGCGCGAGCAGGGGCTCCGAGATGTCACGTGCATCGTGCTAGACAACTGCACGGACCTCTCGGTCGAGCGGCCGAGCACGGCAATGCAGCACCAGCGGCCGCGCAAACTGCCACAGAGCATGAGCTAGGGTTTAAATTCAATCAGCTTGGCCGTTTGAGCGACCGCTTGCGACCCAAGTCGGCCGTACAGATCGATGTCGGCACTTTCAAGGAGCGGTCATGCGTCGGCCGTCAGGCCACTTCCGCTCGGGGTGGAGGCTGTGTGAAAACGCTGCGGTTCTGGTAGTCTCTGCATGACGGTGGAGGCTTGTATGACGCGGTTCGTTAGTGGCGCGGATCGTCACCAGATCGCGCTTCTGCCGCATCGCCTGGACGACTACGTGTCTGAGGACAATCCAGTTCGCGTCATTGATGTGTTCGTGGATGAACTCGATCTTGTAGCCCTTGGTTTTGCTGGCGTGACGCCGGCCGCGACGGGCCGGCCCAGCTATCATCCCGCGACACTGCTGAAGCTCTATCTCTACGGCTACCTCAACCAAGTCGCCTCCAGCCGCCGCCTGGAGCGTGAGGCCGGCCGCAACGTCGAGCTGATGTGGCTGACCGGCCGCCTCGCCCCCGACTTCAAGACCATCGCCGACTTCCGACGCGACAACGGCCCGGCGATCCAGGCCGCCTGCCGCCAGTTCGTGGTCCTGTGCCGCCAACTCGGCCTCCTAGCCGGTGGTGTCGTGGCTCTCGACGGCAGCCGCTTCAAAGCGGTGAACGCGCGCGATCGCAACTTCACCCCGACGGCGGTCCAGCGCCGCATCGAGCAGGTCGAGGCCAGCATCGCGCGCTACTTGGCCGCCTTCGACACCGCCGACCGCCAAGAGGACGAGGTCGCGCACGTGCGCAAGGTGCGTATCGCTGAGCGTCTGGACGCCCTGCGAACGCAGATGCGCGAACTGCAGGCGATGGAGACGCTCGTCGAGGCTGCGCCCGATCGGCAGATCTCGCTGACCGATCCCGACGCGCGGGCGATGGCCACGCGCGGCAAGGGAACGGGGATGGTCGGCTACAACGTGCAGGCGGTCGTCGACACCAAGCATCATCTGATCGTCGCCCACGCGGTCACCAACGTCGGACACGACCGCACCCAACTGGCGCACATGAGCCGCCAGGGCCAAGCAGCGACCGGGCATGAGGCGCTCACCGTGCTGGCGGATCGCGGCTACTTCTCGGGTGAGGAGATCCTAGCCTGTGATCAGGCCGGCATTGCGGTGACGCTGCCCAAGCCGCTGACCTCGGGCGCCAAGGCGGAGGGGCGCTTCGGCAAGCAGGACTTCGTCTACGAGGCGGAGGCGGACGCCTACCGGTGTCCGGCCGGCGAGCAGCTCTCCTACCGCTACACCACCTGAAGACGCACAAGACCAAGCTGATCCACGACTGGCTGCTGCTGCATCCCCGGTTCCACCTCCACTTCACGCCGACGAGCGCGTCGTGGCTCAATCTCGTGGAGTGCTGGTTCTCCGTTC
>Ga0126362_10000138_pt1 | contig 70134 bp, 68 predicted proteins | sample ANMtaG_FD_126269 | JGI IMG/M metagenome (GOLD analysis project Ga0126362, IMG submission 126269) | Continental margin sediment microbial communities from North Pacific Ocean - ANME2c_DSS_Sorted | ecosystem: Environmental > Aquatic > Marine > Continental margin > Sediment | place: Pacific Ocean... | reverse complement strand
TGGCAAACCAGTCAAGAAATTCGTTCCAGGTGCGGGGGTAGTCCCCTCCAGGAGTTGGCGTTAGCATCTGGGTTTCCATCCAGCTATTCTCACGTCACTGGAGCTAAATAGATACCCCTTATGTATGTACAGTATTTTGAGGGGACTCAGACCCTTGAGAAAAAGGTTCCTCAGGGCTGCGCCGGCGTGCCGAGCAGGGCCTCCAGATCGACCGCGGCCGCCATCGCCCTGTAACCGGCATCACCCGGGTGCAGGTGGTCGCCGGAGTCCATCGAAGCCTTCAGCCGCGAGGGATTCGCCGGGTCGCGCAGCAGGGCGTCGAAGTCGGCCACGGCATCGAAGGCGCCGCCTTCGCGGATCCATCGGTTCACGGCCTGGCGCACCTTGTCCTTGGCGGGCGAGTGGTGGCCCTCGAGCGGCGTGCCTTCCAGCGCGCGTTCGTTCGGAGGGATGGTGCCGGCAACGATGCGCACGTTGTGAGCATGAGCCATCTCCGCCAGTTGCCGCAGGCCCTGGATCAGGTCTTCCGCGCGCATCGCAGGCTCGTTGGGCGCGAAGGGGCCACCGGGCCAGCCGATGTCGTTGGTACCGAGCAGCACGATCATGGACCGCACGCCCGGCTGGGCGAACACGTCGCGGCCCGCGCGCTCCAGGCCGGCGCGGCCCATGCCGTCCTTCAGCAGACGGCCGCCGGAGATGCCGGCGTTGAGCACCGCCACATTGCGCCCCGCCAGCTTCTCCGCCAGCGCGTCGGGCCAGCGGGTGTTGGCACCGGGTGTGGAGCCGTTGCCGTCGGTGATCGAATCGCCGAGGGCGACGACGGTGGTCGGCGGCTTCGGCGTTTCGACGATCAGGCCGCTGAAGAAGACGCGGGTGCTCCATTGCGTGGCCGCCGCGGGCAGGCGGGCAGAGCCGGTCAGGTCGCCATCGGCGACGTAGGCGAGTTGGCGTGCATCGAAGTGGAAGCCCGCGGGCTGGCTGGGCCGCGGCAGGTAGATCGACACCGCAATCTCCCCGAGCGCTGGTACGGCAAGGTCGACCGGGTCGCTGACCAGCCGTGCGCCCGGCGGGATGGTGGCATCGGCCTGCCCGCCGAAACGCAGCGCCCGGTCGCTGCCCTCGACGACGGCCGAGCCCTCGCCATGCCGGCCGACGCGCGCCGCGCCGATGTACAGCGGTGCGGTGCCGCCTTCGTTGCTGATCACCACGCGCAGTCGCGATCCGCCGATGCTCAGGCGTGCGACCTGCCGCACGGTCTGGTGGTTGAACTGGAAGGGCAGGCCCGCGGGCAACACGAAATCGCCGCCCCAGACGGGCTGCGTGCTGGCCATCCAGCTGGGGCTCCAGTAGGTGGCGGCAGGGCCGGCCGTCGAGCTTGCGGCAGTGGCGGCCAGGGTGAGCGCGAGGGCGCCGTGGCGCAGGATCGAGGCGAATGTGGATGTGGTCATTGGGATGAGTCCTGATGAAAGTTGAAGCAACGGCTTCACTTTCATTCATGCCAGAGGAGATTGGTAGAAGGCAGAATGGCATCAAGACCATTCCATATTCGAATACTCCATGGACACCCTGCGAGCCCTCGAAGCCTTCGTGAACAGCGTGGAACTGGGCAGCCTCTCGGGCGCAGCCCGCGCGCTCGACACCACGCAGCCTACCGTCAGCAAGCTGGTGGCGGGGCTCGAGCGCTCGCTGGGCGTTCGTCTGTTGCGGCGCACCGCGGCCGGCCTGAGCCTGACCGAGGAAGGCCAGCGCTTCCACGAGCGCGCCCGGCGCGTGCTGGAGGACTACGGCGACGCGGTGTCCGATGCGCGCGAAGGCATCCAGCAGCCGCGCGGCCTGCTGCGCATGAGCGCGCCGGTGACGCTCGGCCAGCGGTACCTCAACGCGATGGCGCTGGAGTTCCTGGGCCTGTACCCCGACATCGAACTCGAGCTGGTGCTCGACGACCGCTTCGTCGATCCGCTGGAAGGCCGTATCGATGTCTCGCTGCGTGTGGGCGGAACCCTGCCGCCCGACCTGGTCGCCCGTCATCTGGGCACATGGCCGCGCGTGCTGGTTGCCTCGCCGGACTACATCGCTGCACGAGGCAAGCCGCGCAAGCCACAGGACCTGCTGGAGCACGACTACCTGCGCTACGCGGCGGGCGACGACGGCGTGCTGCTGCAAGGCCCCGAGGGCACCGTCGCAGTGCCCGTACGCAGCCGCTACCGGGTGAACAACGCGGTGGCCATGCTCGACGCCGTGCTCGGCGGCGCCGGCGTCTCGCTGCAGCCGACCTGGATGGTGGCCGACCTGCTCGCGCAGGGCAGGCTGGTGCGCGTGCTCGGCCGCCACACCGGGCCGGCGCAGGAAGTGCACCTGCTGTATGCCCCGCGCCGCCACCAGCCGCTGCGCGTGCGCGTGCTGGTGGACTTCCTGGCCGAGCGGGTGGCGAAGCTGCCGGGTTCGACCAGCCCGGCGAGCGAGGTTCAGTTCAGCGGCAGCCGCAAGTAGGTGCCGCGCAACGCCTCCTGGCCGACGCCCGGCTTGCTCCAGTCGCAGACACCGGCCGGGAAGATGGTCTGCAGCCGCGCCAGATCCGCGCCGGCAATGGTCACCGAGTAGTCGGCCGCGTTGACCGGTTTCAGCTGGCACTTGAGCACGTCGTTCACCAGCGGCGAGCCGGCCACGATGCGCGGCGTGCTGAAGCGCGGGTACACCAGGTTGCAGCTGGCCGCCGGGTCGGTCGAGGCAGCCTCGTCTATGCGCTTGCCGCTCGCATCCCAGCAGGCGTCGTTGGCGCCCGCGGGCTTGTTGCGCACCACCTTGTCGATGGACGGCGCGGCCGTGTCGGCGGCCATGTTGTCCAGCCACTTGTTGATGAGGTCGAGCGAGGCCGACATGTAGTCCACAGGCGTCTTCGATCCCAGCGTCCAGATGATCTGGTTGTCGCTGCGGCCATTGGCGCGCTGCAGCCGGGCGCGGATGATCAGGTCCTGCATCGTGTCGTGGATGTCGCCCGTCGAGTCGGCGTTGCCGCGCTGCGTGATGATCGGGATGTTCGCGAGGCCCGGCCCCTTGAAGCTGTTCTTGAAGCCGCCCGAGTAGGTGAGCTTCAGCGCGTCGGGGTCCGCCTGGGGGCGCGCGGCCTGCGTGTTGCCGTCGCCGTCGTAGCCGCCGACCTTCTCGTTCAGGTCGAGGAACTCCTTCACCGAGATCGTGCCGCTGTTCAGCGCGGCAAGGCCGTACTGCACGCCGATGTTGTCCATCGGCCGCCGCGCCTCCTGCGTGCCGGCGCGCTTGCCGAGCAGGTTGACGTTGGTCTGAAACAGGTCGCAGCGGATGCCGCTGGGATTGGTCGTGCGGTTGAACACGTTCGACACGTTGGCCGGCTCGAGGAAGCCGCAGCCCGTTGCGTTGTCCGACTTGATGATGCTCGCGAACGACAGGTCCCAGCTCGTGCAGGTGTTGGTGTTGAAGCCGTTCACCGCCGTCTGCTTGGCCGTGGTCCAGGTGGCGGTGTCGAGCTTGTAGACGTTGTTGAGCAGGCGGCACTCCATCACCTCGGGCATCAGCGTCTCGGGGAATGACACGATGGGCTGGATGCCGTCGAGCAGGCCCGGATAGAGCTGCGCGATCAGGTACTGCTGGATGGCGCCGCCCGAGCCGCCGAAGCCAACGGTCCATTTGGGCACGGCGCCGAATTCCTCGATGACGTGCTCCTTCAGCATCATCAGCGTCTCGCCCTGCAGGTGCGGATTGGCGTGCTGGTTGTTCCAGAGCTCGGTCGAGTTCATGAAGGCGAAACCGCGCGAGAGCTGGATGTGGCCCGCGTCGCCGAGGATCGACTCGATGGGATGCACGCCCTGGTTGTACTGGGCCGAGCCGCAGCAGTCGAAGTACACGACCAGCTTTCTGTTCCAGCCCGCGCCGGGCTTCCAGGTGGCGGGTGCATCCTTGGCGGGGTTGTCGAGCACCGCGAGCCGGTAGACGCCACGGTTGATGGTGCCCGACTCCACGCGCACGATGTAGGGCACGGTGTTGCCGTCATTGGTGGTCGTGGTCGCGAGGTCGGCCGGGCGCGTGCCAGTCGGGTCTGAAAGCGGCTTGAAAGTGTTGGAGGTGGTGCGGTAGTACCAGACCACCTGCGTCGCGGCCGAGCAGTCGGCGTCCAGCGGCGAGCCCAGGCCGTTCTGCACCGTGCGGCATTCGTAGGGCGAGATGTGCGGGCCCGAGAGGATCGGGCCGGTGATCGGGTAGTTGACCAACCTGACCTCGGTGCGCTGCGCGCTGTTCTCGGCGTTGCTCACCACCAGCGAGTTGGCGCTGCCGGTGGTGCTGGCCGGATCGGTCGTGAGCCCCGTGACCAGGCCGCGCAGCACGCGGGCCGTGCTGTCGACCACCGGCACCTGCGAGCTCACGTCCTTGCCGTTGAGGCTCACGCGCACCTTGTCGAGCGCCACGCCGACGGGCGCCGTGATCTCGAGCAGCGTGTCGCCGCCGCTGATCATGTCGGGCGACGACGAGAGCGTCTTCACCTGGAACGCGGCCGGCGTCTGTGTCGCGGGTGGCGGGCTGGCACCAGGGATGAAAGAAAACCCAGAGCCGCCATCGGAGCCCCCGCCGCACCCCGCGACCAGCAGAGCGCTTGCCATCGCGAGACCCGCGACGATGGCGCGGGGCCGGCGAGGCCACGGAAAAACCCGCTTGTGCGGGTGGCGGGGTGTAGCGAACATGGACGTCTCCTGTGTTGTATGTCTTGAAAGAATACGAATGGACGTCCTGGGGCGCGGTCGTTGCGACGACACATGACGCGCGAATTGCTACAGGTAATCCCTGATTCATCCAGCGAGACTTCTTTCTCATCTCCTTCTGCCGCTGCGCAGACGCTGGAGGAGATGGTGCGTCGCTCGAAGTGGGCTTCGGCCCTGTCGCCCGCAGACCTGGAACATGTGCTCGGCAGCATGCAGGAGCGGCAGTTCGCCCGTGGCGGCTGCATCGCACGGGCGGGGCAACTGGTCGAGCACTGGATGGCGCTGATCGACGGCTTCGCCAAGATGTCGGTCGCGTCGGAGGACGGGCGGGTGTCGACGCTCACCGGCGTCTCGGCCGGGGTATGGTTCGGCGAGGGCTCGCTGTTCAAGCACGAGGCGCGCCGCTACGACGTGTTCGCGCTGCGGCCCACACGCGTGGCGCTGATGCCGCGCCGCACCTTCGAATGGCTGCGCGGCACCAGCGTGCCGTTCAACCACTACCTGCAGGACCTGCTCAACGCGCGGCTCAGTCTCTTCATCGGCGCGCTGGAGCACGAGCGCCTGCTCGACACCGACGCGCGAGTCGCGAACTGCCTGGCGAGCCTGTTCAACCCGGAGCTCTATCCCGACGCGCCGCGCTTCCTGGAAGTGGGGCAGACCGAGATCGGATTGCTCGCGAACGTGTCGCGACAGCGCGTGAATGTCGCGCTGCAGCGCTTTCAGGCGCTGGGGCTCATCCGCATCGAGAAGCGCGGGCTGAGGGTGCTCGATCCGGGTGGCCTGCGCGACTACAAGGCCGAGAGCGGCAATGCGCTGGCGGGCGAAGCAGAGCGGGCGCAACGCCCGGCATCAGGTGCTGCGTAGCTGGCGCGTGCCGACCGGCGTCTCGGGGCCGGTGCGCACGTTGCGCTCGATGAACTCGCGCGCGATCACATCCACGTTCGCCGGAGCCGGTGCGTTGAAGGACATGCGGTACTTCAGCAGCTTGCCGTTGCGCACCGCGAGGTAGGTGAACGAGTCGTAGGCCTTGCCGTCGCGCGCGTGCACTAGGCGGAACGAAACCGAGCGGAAAGTCAGCCCTTCGATGCGCACGTCCCGCGTGGGGCCGACCTTGGCGCTTGCGTACATGCCCTGCGCGACGGCGCGCTGCACCTCGGCGATGGTGCTCCTGAAGTGCTCGTCGAACTGCGGGTCGCTCACGCCAGGCTGCCAGTTGCGCTTCATGTCGTACACGTAGACATCGACCCAGCCGACGTCGCTCTCGAAGCGATGGCTGTTGCCCAGGCCGGCGTTCAACGCCTCGTACGACTTGGAATTGATGTAGCGCCACTGGACGCCGGTGGGCGGGGCGGGTGCCGGTTCGGCCGTGGATTCCGGGCCCGATGCTGCTCCCGTGTTGGCCGGCGCAGTGCCGGGCGCGCTTGCGCAGGCGCAGAGCAGTGCGGAGAGAAACAGGGCGAACAGCAGCTTCATGGACCGGCTCCGGGGAAATGAAGAAAGGTCAGTCGACCAATCTTGCGTGCAACTCGTGGCCGGATGCTACGTGATGGGGGAGGCCGGATGAAGGCAGTTCTACGATGGTGCGTCAGGCGTCGTTGCCGGCCTTGCTGGCGGGCGCTGAGAACTCATCGGAGTGGAGCGGGTGAAGGGAATCGAACCCTCGTATGAAGCTTGGGAAGCTGCCGTTCTACCATTGAACTACACCCGCAGCAGGCGCGGATTCTAGCCTGTCTCCCGACAGCGCCGACTTGCCCGGCCTTGGCTTCGATCAGTCGTCGGCAAAGATTTCGCCAAACCCTTGAAAGACCCATGTCTCATCACTGCGCGCATAGACGGCCGTGAACTCGTTGTTGATGCCGCGAGACCAGAAATGGAGCCCGAGTCGCCCGCGAAACAGGATGATCTGCGCCAAATCGGCATCGATCTCGCCGAGCCCGTCGACCATCTCGTCGATCAGCGGCAATACGACCTCCAGCGTTGGCATGACCTCGAATTGAAGTGCTTGTCGATCGGCGGCATACACCTGGATCGTGACCTCGTTCGGTGTGCCACGGTACAGGTCGCAATCGAACTGCACGCGACCGTCGGAATCACGATGATCATCCGCTTGATGAAAGCCTTGGCGTCGCAGTTCGGAGAGGTAGTCCATCGGAGGTCGCAAGGCTCGTCCAGGAAGTAGTCGGCTGGCACACCTTACACGCGGAGATGGCCGTGCGCATTCCCGATGCAGACGAATCGCACGCATCTTCTGCGAGCACTACGCCGAAGCTGCCGGGCCCTGAACCACAACGTTGGAGACGCTCGTGGTGCTTGGGTTGAGCGGTTGCACGTCGATCGGATCGCAACGGCTGCTGATCTGGTTTCCGTCGAACTTCACCCGGAGCAACGGGCCGCTCGCCCCGACTATCGTGCCGAGTCTGCCTTCACAAATCACGCGGCTTCCTCTTTCGAGATCGAGTCCGTGCCGTGTGCAAATTTCCCTGATAGTCATCGTGCTGCCCGCCGATATGAGTGATTGGTGGATTCTTGCCGGCGCGTGGATGAAATGCCCTTCCGAAATTCGCTCAAGCATGTAGGACAGGCGTGGCTGTTCAGGTCAAGGAAAAGCCCGCAGGAGCGGGCGAAAGGGCGAGCCGCCATGCGCTCCTTCCCGCGGGCGTCCTGGATTCGGGGGCGCAACAGGTTCGCTTGTCCGCGCTCTGCGGCCAGAAGTGATACCCCTTCGGATGTGCTCTCCAGCGCAGTGGCCTCCCACAAAAGCAGGATTGCGCGCGGCGGGCCGCAGGGATTTACTGGCGCTCAAGATTGTCGAGAGGAAGATTCATGGCGAAGGCCACTCATCGCAAAGCTACAGTGACTTTGAAGCTGCCGTTCGATATCCCGTCCGATGTGGAACTGACGGCACTCCGGGATGCCGGCATTCCAGTCGACGACCTGGGCGTTGCTGCGTCCGGGTTCCTGCACATGAGGACGACCAGCGATTACCGATCCCATATTTTTCGATGGTTCGCCAATAGTGGATCGATGGATGGCGCTGGCCGCGAGAGTGCATCGATGCTATGACCGTGCCGTCGTCAAGAGAGAGCCTGCCGGCGTGGAAGGGTGGCGGGTGCTTCAATGCACTTTGGGGCGTCGCCGCGGCGGTGGGGGCGTGAAGGGCTCTTCAAGCTCGTAGCCCGGCACTTCGTAGTTGAGCGTCGCGAACGCCACCGCGGCCGCATCGCACGGGTCGCGGTCCATGTGGGCGTGGTAGAGCGTCGCAGTCAGGCCGTCGAGCCATTCCTCATCGATTTCGTCAATGCACAGTTCGTGGAACGCATCCTTGAACTCGTACCACCACGCCTCCTGATCCGTCAGGGCAGTGCCGTCGACGACGATGGGCTGAGCGGGCTTCCACATGGCCGCATGCTACTTCCGCGCTGGCGTGCCGTCAGAATAGGGCCGCGGCGAGGCGCAGGTGTCGGTGAGGCTGCAGCGTTCTCACCGGATCTTCGATATCTACGCTGCCGCGCAGGCCGACTGACCCCGAAACAGTGCAGAGCATGAAAGTCCAGTTCATCCGATTCATCCCTCCCATCTTCTTTGCTGCAGCAACAGCGGCGCCGGCCGTCGCCGGAACGATCACCTGCATTCCTGCCCCGGGCAACGCGGGCCCCGCTCCCTGGATCCGCCGCATCTTCATCGACGAGCACTCTCGCACCGTCAACATGGACGTCGTCCGCCACAGAACCAAGGACACCGACACCATGGGCAAGATGCGGGCCGAACTGTTGAGCATGGACGAGACCCAGGGCGGCGAGCCCGTCTATGTGTTCAACGCCGTTCCCGCCGCAGGCAGCGAGGTTACGAACCTCTTCAGGCTGTTCAAGACCGGCGAGTGGCGGCTGGTCGGTGCCGGGGTTGCGTTCGTGGGCAAGGTGCCGGCGCTGCGGGCGATCGAACCGGGCATCGTCTTCGACTGCAAGCGGTCGGACTTGGGATAGCCCGGCAGCGTCGATTTCTTCGCGGGAAGAAAATTTTTTCCACGCTGCCTCTTTCGTGGGCATCGCGTTGCAGGCCACGCCAGGCAAGGCTTCCGAGCGATGCGCACACGGTTTTCCACAGCATTGTCCCCATCGACATGGGAAAACCCGTCATGGCTCTGTGGTAGAGGAGAAATCAAGAGGAAAAGGGGTAGCCCGAGGGTAGGCGTGTTCCGACAGACTTGGCGGCGCCCGCGGAGGAACATTGCTTGCACCGCACTACCGCGGAAAGGAGCGTGAAATGACGTTCGACTTCCTGTTTCGCCCGAATCACACCGCGTACCTCCGGCGCGCGGCGGCCCTCCTTGAAGAGGCTCAGATGGCGCGCATCGAGCATCAGGCAGCGGCAGAGCATCACAGCGCGCTTGCCCGCATGTACGCCGAGCGCGTCCGGCGTCTTGAGAACGAGCTCTATCGCCAGCCGCAAGGTGCGGCGGCACATGGGCTGGTGGCGGAAGGCGCCGCGGATGACCGGCCCCAGCTGTATTCGCTGGACGGGAGCCGCAAGCCCGGGCTGACCTCCGCGAGCTGAAGGAAGGCGACAGGCCCTGGCGTGGGCCCGGGCCGCGTTGCGATCCGCAAAAAAATACCCGCCGAAGCGGGTTTCGAGTTGCCCTTGAGGGCAGGCTCCAAGCACTGACAGAGAGCTCTTCTTTTATGCGGCCCTGTTGCGTGACAGCGCCGCTATGGTCGGTGGTCGCCTGCGGAGCCTGTGTCAGCCGGAAACAGGTAGTCGCCGTAGGACACTTATTAAAACGTGAACTATTTGGCAGTTCTGGAGGGTGTTGGAACGTTCCGTGAGCATGCGGCCTGGCCTGCCGATTCGAAGTGTCGGTGCTGTCCGACAAGGCGGCGGCGCATGAGGCTCTAGATTTTGTGGGCTCGCTTTGAAGTGCGAGTTCTCTGTGCGTGACAGCACTCAAGAGGTTCAACCCAGCCTTGCGCTGGGTTTTTTTTGCGCCTCTTGTGGAGTCCTGTTCAGAAAAGCTCGAACCGGAAGGTGGTGGTCTGCGGCTGGCTGAGTAGCGGGGTCGCGATCCCGCTCGCGTGTTCCCAGGCTTCCCGCCAGAGCCGGGCGTTGGCGATCTGCGTATCGCTCATCGATTCGATGCCGGATTCGAGCTGGTTCAACCATGCCCGATGGCATTTCAGAAGCCGCGAGGAAGTGCCGATACGTTGCTCCAGCAGCCGCAGGAAGGTGAAGCGCACCTCCATCAGGTCGCGGATGGACAGGCTGGTGCCCTCCAGCCGGACTGTGTAGGACTGCTCGCGGTTGGCTTTGTGATCGAACATCGGACGCGCATGCAACAAGGCTGCGAGCCGACTTGCCAGGAGCGCGAAGCCGCTCGTCCGAAGGTCTCAGGCCTTGTCTCTCTGTCTAGAAAGAATGTGTAACTGCAAATATTAGCCAAGCGCCTGTTGTGCGAAATGGAATCAGGGTTCCGGTTTTCGCTTCAGCCGCTCGACCCGGTCAGCGCAGGAACACGTGCTGCATGAACTGCCTGATCGGGTACTGGATCACCGTCTGAACCTTCGCCGGCAGCTCCAGCGGCCGCATCAGCATCTTGAGCGTGGTGCCGGGGCTCAGGTGGGTGCGGATGGTGCTGTTCATGTCGGCGCTCAGCCGCTGCACGTAGGCCGTGTCGCTGGCGCGATCGGGCGAGCGCGTCTGCACCACGTGGCGGATCGCGCAGTCGGCATCCTCGCTCTTGAGTTCGAGCGTGCGCCGCCCGATGGTGCCCATCACGCGCAGGCGGCCCAGTTTTTCCTGCTCGCGGTAGCGGCGGAAGTAGCGGTAGAAGTGCTTGTAGTGGTTGACCTCGTCGTTCGCGATGCGGGTCGCAAGATCCTGCAGCACGGGCTCGTCGGTGCTGCGGGCCATGGCGCGGTAGTAGGTGGCGGTGCCGGTCTCGACAACGCAGCGGGCGGTCATTTCGAGGGCACGGGTCGGGGCCAGCAGTTCGACCTTGCAGTAGGTCGCGTATTCCTCGAGAAAGCCCCGGTAGGCGGTGTCCCAGTCGAACTCCGGCCACACGTGCCGAACATAGGCGCGCAGGGCCTTGCCGTGCTGGAGTTCCTCGAGTTCCCAGTGCCGCGAGAGCCAGTCGGTGACCTCTGCGTCGCCCTCGAAGAAATCCACCAGGTTGTGCGTATAGAGGTCGGAGCCGCTCTCGATGAAGGAGGCGGAGGTCACCAGGTAGAAGAGGTTCTCGTCCGGGCGAACCTTGTCGAGCGCGATGCGCGAGAAATCCAGGTCTTCGATCTTCCAGTGTTGTTCGGCCTCTTGGCTTGCCATGCGAACTCCTTGATCTTTTTGTCCGTACAAGTACGGATGGCGCAGACCGGATTTGGTTCTCGTTTTTTGCGCCAGGACACATATTAGCCGCGGCGTCCCGTCCGTGCCGTTTTCCCGTCCAGACCCCGGCCCGCCGCGGGCGTCATGGCCAAACCTATAATCGTTTGTCCAAGCAAATCAAGCAGTTAGGCCGGTTCGCCGCAGTGGGTTCGACATGAGGGTCGCCATCGCCGCGCCGCCCTCGACAGAAGACGAATCCAAAGATGAGCCAGCCCACATTCACGGTCGCGGACATCCGCAAGACCTTTCTCGATTTCTTCGTTTCCAAGGGCCATACGGCGGTGGCGTCGAGCCCGCTCGTGCCGGGCAACGACCCGACGCTGATGTTCACCAACTCGGGCATGGTGCAGTTCAAGGACGTGTTCCTCGGCACCGACAAGCGCCCCTACAACCGCGCCGCCTCGGTCCAGGCCTGCCTGCGCGCCGGCGGCAAGCACAACGACCTCGAGAACGTGGGCTATACCGCCCGCCATCACACCTTCTTCGAGATGCTGGGCAACTGGAGCTTCGGCGACTACTTCAAGCGCGAGTCGCTCAAGTGGGGCTGGGAACTGCTCACGCAGGTCTACAAGCTGCCCGCCGAACGGCTGCTGGCCACCGTCTACCACGAGGACGAAGAGGCCTACGACATCTGGACCAAGGAAATCGGCCTGCCGCCCGAGCGCGTGATCCGCATCGGCGACAACAAGGGCGGCAAGTACAAGTCCGACAACTTCTGGATGATGGCCGACACCGGCCCGTGCGGCCCCTGCTCGGAAATCTTCTACGACCACGGCCCGCACATTCCCGGCGGCCCCCCCGGCAGCCCCGAGGAGGACGGTGACCGCTTCATCGAGATCTGGAACCACGTGTTCATGCAGTTCGACATGCAGCCCGACGGCAGCGTGGTCAAGCTGCCCGCGCCCTGCGTCGACACCGGCATGGGCCTGGAGCGCCTGGCCGCGATCCTGCAGCACGTGCACAGCAACTACGAGATCGACATCTTCGACGCGCTCATCAAGGCCGCCGGCCGCGAGACCGGCACGCAAGACCTGAGCAACAACTCGCTCAAGGTGATCGCCGACCACATCCGCGCCACCTCGTTCCTGGTGGCCGATGGCGTGATCCCGTCGAACGAAGGCCGCGGCTACGTGCAGCGCCGCATCATCCGCCGCGCCATCCGCCACGGCTACAAGCTCGGCCAGAAGAAGCCCTTCTTCCACAAGCTGGTGCCCGATCTCGTGAAGCTGATGGGCGATGCCTACCCCAAGCTCGTGGCCGACGAGAAGCGCATCACCGACACGCTGAAGGCCGAGGAAGAGCGCTTCTTCGAGACGCTGGCCAACGGCATGGAAATCCTCGATGCAGCGCTGGCCGGTGACGCCAAGGTGCTGCCGGGCGACGTGGCCTTCAAGCTGCACGACACCTACGGCTTCCCGCTCGACCTGTCGGCCGACGTTTGCCGCGAGCGCGGCGTGAGCGTCGACGAGGCCGGCTTCAACGCCGCCATGGAAAAGCAGAAGGCCGCGGGCCGTGCTGCGGGCAAGTTCAAGATGGACCGCAACGTCGAATACGCCGGCGCGGGCAACACCTTCACCGGCTACGACCACCTCGAGGAAAGCGCCAAGGTCGTCGCGCTGTACCTCGAAGGTGCCGCCGTGCAGGAACTCAAGGAAGGCCAGAGCGGCATCGTCGTGCTCGACACCACGCCTTTCTATTCGGAAAGCGGCGGCCAGGTCGGCGACCAGGGCGTGCTTGTTGCCGAAGGCGTGCAGTTCGGCGTGGAAGACACGCAGAAGATCAAGGCCGACGTCTTCGGCCACCACGGCACCCAGACCCAGGGCACGCTGAAGGTTGGCGACACGGTCAAGGCCGCGGTCGACACCGCCCTGCGCGCCGCCACCATGCGCAACCACTCGGTCACCCACCTGATGCACAAGGCCCTGCGCGAAGTGCTGGGCGGCCACGTGCAGCAGAAGGGCTCGCTGGTCGACGCCGACAAGACGCGCTTCGACTTCGCGCACAACGCGCCCGTCACGCACGAGCAGATCCTCGAGATCGAGAAGCGCGTGAACGCCGAGATCCTCGCCAACACCGAGACGAACGCCCGCGTGATGGACATGGAGTCGGCCCAGAAGACCGGCGCGATGATGCTGTTCGGCGAGAAATACGGCGAGACCGTGCGCGTGCTCGACATCGGCACCAGCCGTGAACTCTGCGGCGGCACCCATGTGGGTCGCACGGGCGACATCGGCCTCTTCAAGATCGTCAGCGAAGGCGGCGTGGCTGCCGGCGTGCGCCGCGTCGAAGCCATCACTGGCGCCAACGCGCTGTCGTACCTGCAAGACCTCGAATCGACCGTGCAGAGCGCGGCCGCCACGCTCAAGTCGCCGGTTGCCGAGCTGCAGGGCCGGCTCACGCAGGTGCTGGACCAGGTGAGGGCGCTCGAACGCGAAGTGGGCGCGCTCAAGGGCAAGCTGGCTTCGTCGAAGGGTGACGAGCTCGTGTCGCAGGCCGTGGACGTCAAGGGCATCAAGGTGCTGGCCGCCAAGCTCGACGGCGCCGACGCCAAGACGCTGCGCGACACCATGGACAAGCTCAAGGACAAGCTCAAGACCGCCGCCATCGTGCTGGCCGCCGTCGACGGCGACAAGGTGCAGATCGCGGCCGGCGTCACAGCCGACAGCACGGGCAAGGTCAAGGCCGGCGAGCTGGTCAACTTCGTGGCCCAGCAGGTCGGCGGCAAGGGCGGTGGCAAGGCCGACATGGCCATGGCCGGCGGCACCGACGCGGCGGGCCTTCCGGCCGCGCTGCAATCGGTGCAGGCCTGGGTCGCGGAACGCGCCTGACAGACGAACGCACACCCGGAACAAGCACTCCACTCATGCCAGAAGCAATCCCCGGTGAAGTGCTTGTGATGGGGGCGGGCACCATCGGCTGCTTCATCGGCGGAAGCCTCGCGGCGGCCGGCGTGCCCGTTACTTTCGTCGGCCGTCCGCGCGTGCTCGAGAAGCTTGCGAAGCATGGCCTGACGCTCACCGACATCGACGGAGCCACGCACAAACTCCCTCCAGAAAAACTGCGCCTGAGCGGGCAGGTTCCCGCCGGCGCGCGGCCCTCGCTGGTTCTGCTGTGCGTGAAGAGCGGTGCCACGGCCGAGGCCGCGGGCGAACTGGCCTTCGCGCTGCCGGCCGGCACTGCGGTGATCTCGCTGCAGAACGGCATTTCCAACCGCGCGGCCGCCGCGCAGACCGGTCCGTCGCTCAACGTGCTGGCGGGCATGGTGCCCTACAACGTGGCCGAGATCGGTCCGGGCGCCTTCCATCGCGGCACGCCTGGCCGGCTGGCCGCCGAGGACGACGCGGCGCTGCGCCCGTGGCTCCCGGTTTTCGAGCGCGCCGGCGTGCCGCTCGACCTGCACGCCGACCTGCTGCCCGTGCAGTGGGGCAAGCTGATGCTCAACCTCAACAACCCCGTCAATGCGCTCTCGGGCCTGCCGCTGCGCGAAGAGCTGATGCAGCGCGGCTACCGGCGCTGCTTCGCGTCGCTGATCGACGAGGCGCTGGGCATCCTCAACGTCGCAGGCATCGCGCCGGCGCAGGTGGCGGCGGTGCCCGCGCACCGGCTGGTCAGCCTGCTGCGGCTGCCCGACTGGATCTTCCGCATCGTCGCGGCGCGCATGCTGCGCATCGATGCCAAGGCGCGTTCGAGCATGGCCGACGACCTCGCGCTCGGCCGCCGCACCGAGATCGACGCGCTCAGCGGCGAGGTGGTACGCCTCGCGCAGGAGCACGGCCTGAGCGCGCCGCGCAACGCGCGCATGGTCGCGCTGCTCGAGGCATGGCCGCAACAGCCGAAGCGCTGGACGGCACGGCAATTGCAGGACGCGCTGGGCCTGTAGCGTCCGGCCCTGTACCCTCGGCTGCGTTGCGGCAGCTTTCAAAGGGTTGTTTTCATGCAGGTCCTGATTCTCGGCAGCGGTGTCATTGGCACCTCGATCGCGTACTACCTGGCACGCGCCGGGCACGAGGTGACGGTGCTGGAGCGCCAGCCGGCGCCCGCGCTCGAAACCAGCTTCGGCAATGCGGGCGAGGTCTCGCCCGGCTATTCGGCGCCATGGGCCGGGCCCGGCGTGCCGGTCAAGGCCATCAAGTGGATGCTGATGCAGCACAGCCCGCTGGTCATCAAGCCCATGCTCGATCCGGCCATGTGGCGCTGGGGTCTCGCGATGCTGCGCAACTGCACGCAGGCGCGCTACGAAATCAACAAGAGCCGCATGGTGCGGCTCGCCGAATACAGCCGCGATTGCCTGATGGCGCTGCGCGCCGACACGGGCATCTCCTATGACGAGCGGATGCAGGGCACGCTGCAGCTCTTTCGCACCCAGCAGCAGCTCGATGGCACCTCGAAGGACGTCGAGGTGCTCAAGGCTTCCGGCGTGCCATACCAGGTGCTCGATCGCGAGGGCTGCGTTCAGTACGAGCCCGCGCTCGCGGCTGTGAAGGACAAGTTCGTCGGCGGCCTGCGCTTGCCCGGCGACGAGACGGGCGACTGCTTCAAGTTCACTCAGGCGCTGGCCAAACTTGCCGAGGCCGAAGGCGTGAAGTTCCGGTTCGGCGTGAACATCCAGGCCCTCGAGCACGATGCGGCCAAGGGCGTGACGGCCGTGCGCACCGACGCGAGCAGCTTCACCGCCGAGCGCTACGTGGTCGCGCTCGGCAGCTATTCGCCCGCGCTGGTCCGGCCGCTGGGCATTCGCCTGCCGGTGTATCCGGTCAAGGGCTTCTCGATCACCGTGCCCATCACCGATGCCGGCGGCGCGCCCGAATCCACCGTGATGGACGAGACTTTCAAGGTGGCGGTCACGCGCTTGGGCGACCGCATCCGCGTGGGCGGCACAGCACAGCTCTCGGGCTTCGACCTGCGGCTCAACGAGCGCCGGCGCGACACGCTCGAACACGTCGTGACCGACCTGTTTCCCAAGGGCGGCAACGTGCGCGACGCCTCCTTCTGGACCGGCCTGCGCCCCATGACGCCCGACGGCACACCGGTGATCGGCGCCACCCGTGTTCCCAACCTGATGCTGAGCACCGGCCACGGCACGCTCGGCTGGACCATGGCGGCGGGCACCGGCCGCGTGATGGCCGACCTGGTCGCGGGCAGGGCGCCCGAGATCGACATGGAAGGCCTCACCGTGGCGCGCTACGGCGGCTGAAGAACCAACAACCCGACGCTCCTCATTCCACAGGGCGGCCCGCAAAGGCCGCCCTGTTTTCGTTGGAAACAAAGACTAGGGTTTTTACTTAGTCACGAAGTTGTCTTCCTCGTTATTCTTCGTGGCGTTCCATTAATAAATCGTTGTTTCTTTAGTGAAACAAAACTGCGATCCACGGACACGATGAAACACACACGCCGCCACGCCATCGCCGCTGCCATTTCCCTGGCTGCCGCCTGCACCGCCGGACTTGCATGGGCAGCCGACAGCTACCCCGCCAAGCCGATCACACTGGTCGTCGCATATCCGGCCGGCGGCGACACCGACGCGCTGGCGCGGCTCTTCGCCGAGAAGCTGTCGGCGCGCGTCGGCCAGACGGTGCTGGTCGACAACCGTCCCGGCGCCAGCGGCATCATCGGCAGCGCCTACGTGTCGAAGGCCGCGCCCGATGGCTACACGCTGCTGCTCGCACCCAGCACCTTCTCGATCGCGCAGCTGGTGCTGAAGACCAACGGCTCGGGCTACGACGTGCTGAACGGCTTCACGCCCATCGTGCAGACCGGCAGCCAGCCGCTGTTCCTAGTGGCCGGCGGCAACAGCGGCTTCGCCGGTCTGAAGGACGCAGTGGCCGCGGCGAAGGGCGGCAAGTCGCTGAGCTATGCGAGCCCGGGCAGCGGCTCGCCGATGCACATCCTCGGCGAGATGTTCGCGCGCGCCTCGGGCGCCAGCCTCGCGCACGTGCCGTACAAGGGCGTGGCGCCCGCCATCAACGACGTGCTGGGCGGCCACGTGCCCGTCACCTTCATCACGCTCGGCCCGGTGGCTCCGTACCTCGCCAACGGCAAGCTGCGCCCGCTGGCCGTGGCCTCGGCCCAGCGCTCGCCGCTCGCGCCCAACGTGCCGACGCTGGCGGAGCAGGGCTACAAGGACGTCGAGGTGAGCGCCTGGAACGGCCTGTGGGGCCCGCGCAACCTGCCGCCCGAGATCGTGAAGATGCTCAACGGCCACTTCAACGAGATCCTGAAGATGCCCGAGATCGTCTCGCGCATGGCCGTGCTCGGCACCACGCCCGTGGGCGGCGACGCCGACGTGCTCGGCAAGACCAACGCGGCCGACTACGCGCGCTTCGGCAAGGTCATCAAGGAGCTCGGCATCCAGGCCGACTGACCCGCACGACCGATCCACGCACCTCATCTCCCATGACCGAACTCAAAGCCATTGCCGACCCGTCGAGCCTGCAGGCGCTGCTGGCCGAACTGCCCGCCAACCTGCTGGCCGGCCGCCGCATCCTCGTGACCGGCGGCGCGCGCGGCCTGGGCCTCGCCTTTGCGCAATGTATCGCCGCCGCGGGCGCGAGCGTGGTGCTGGCCGACATCCTCGGCGAGCTGGCGGAGACCGAGGCCAAGGCGCTGCGCGAAGCGGGCCGCATCGCGCATGCGCTGCCGGTCGACCTGTCGAACCCCGGTTCCATCGTGGCCTGCGCCGACGAGGCGATCCGCCTGCTCGGCGGCCTCGACGGGCTCGTCAACAACGCCGCGATCACCAACTCGGGCGGCAAGGACGCGCACCAGCTCGAGATCGACATGTGGGACCGCGTGATGAACGTCAATGTGCGCGGCAGCTGGCTCATGGGCCGCGCCTGCCGCGCCGCGCTGGCCGAAAGCGGCCGCGGCGCCATCGTCAACCTCGCCTCCGACACCGCGCTGTGGGGCGCGCCCAACCTGCTGGCCTATGCGTCGAGCAAGGGCGCCGTGATTTCCATGACGCGCTCGCTGGCGCGCGAGTGGGGCGGCGACAACATCACCGTCAACGCCGTGGCGCCGGGCCTCACGCTGGTCGAGGCCACCGAATACGTGCCGATGGCGCGCCACCAGAAGTACCTCGAAGGCCGCGCCATCCCGCGCGAGCAGCAGGCCGCCGACGTGTGCGGCGCGACCGTGTTCCTGCTTTCCGGCCTCGCGCGCTTCGTGACGGGCCAGCTGCTGGCCGTCAACGGCGGCTTCGCGATGCACTGAAAGCACGCCCCGATTTTTCCGACCAAGGAGTGAACCCGATGAGCGATCTGTCCGAACAGCAGAAGATCAACGATGCCGGCACCAACAGCCTGGCGCAGCCCGAAGGCAGCAGCCTCGCGGAGTGGATGAACACCCGCATCGCGCGCTACGAAACCCGCAAGTACGACTGGGACGCGCTGAAGTTCCAGGCCGACTTCGACCCCAAGTTCCGCCGCGCGCAGATGCGCTACGTGGGCACCGGCGGCACCGGTGTCGCGAAGGACGTCAACACCGTGCCCGCCGAGCACTTCACCTTCTCGACCATGGTGATCCCCGCCGGCCATGAAGGCCCGCCGCACCTGCACACCGACGTGGAAGAAGTGTTCTTCCTCATCCGCGGCAAGCTCAAGGTGGTGATCGAGAAGGACGGCGAGCGCTTCGAGACCATCATGACCGACCGCGACCTGATCTCGGTGCCGCCCGGCGTGTACCGCGAAGAGATCAACATCGGCGACGAGGACGCGCTGATGTGCGTGATGCTCGGCGCGAAGAAGCCGGTGACGCCGACCTATCCGGCCGATCACCCGCTGGCGAAGATCAAGCGCTGAACGGGCAGGCCATGAGCAACGCCGTCGCATCCGATGCACTGACCTTGCCGGCTTCCGAGCTGGCACGGCTCGACGCCCGCTTTCCTGCCCGCGAAGTCGCGGTCGGCGGCGGCGCCGTGGTGTCGGTGCGCGAGTGCGGGCAGGGCCCGGCCATCGTGTGCCTGCACGGCATCGGCTCGGGCGCTGCGTCGTGGATCGACACCGCCGCGCTGCTCGCACCGCAGGCCCGCGTGATCGCGTGGGACGCGCCGGGCTATGGCACATCGACGCCTCTTGAATCCGACTCGCCGGCAGCCACCGACTACGCGGCACGCCTGGGCGCCTTGCTCGATGCGCTGAAGATCGATTCGTGCGTGCTGGTCGGTCATTCGCTCGGCGCCATCACCGCCGCGTCGGCCGCCCGCAGCGATTCACGCGTCCGCCGCCTCGTGCTCGTCAGCCCGGCCATCGGCTACGGCGCACCGTCCCGCTCGGAAGCTCGAGCCAAGGTCCGCACCGAGCGCCTCGCCACACTGGACGAACTCGGCATCGCCGGCATGGCCGCGAAGCGCTCCGGCCGGCTGGTTTCCGACAAGGCCACCGACCATGCCCGCCAGTGGGTGCGCTGGAACATGGCCCGCCTGAACGACCGTGGCTATCGCCAGGCGATCGAGCTGCTGTGCAACGCCGACCTGCTGTCGGACCTGCCACCGCCCATGCCGGTGCGCGTGGCCTGCGGCGCGCTCGACGTCGTCACGCCGCCGGCAGCCTGCGAAGAAGTCGCGCGCAAGTGCGGAGTGCGGCTCGAATTGGTGGACGATGCGGGCCACGCCGGCTATGTGGAGCAACCGCAGGCCGTCGCCAAGCTGCTGCGCGAATCGCTCGCCGGCTGACCGCAACCGACACAGAGACACCCGAGGAAGGAACCACTGGCATGGCCAACAACAACGACAACGAAGCGATGGAAGAGGGCGCAGACCGCTACAACGTGCCTGCGCTGGAGCGCGGCCTGCGCGTGCTGTGCGAGTTCAGCCGCGAGAACCGCACGCTCTCCGCGCCCGAACTGGCGCGCCGCTTCGACTTGCCGCGCTCCACCGTCTTCCGCCTGCTCACCACGCTGGAGAACATGGGCTTCCTCGAGCGCGCCGAGGGCGGGCGCGACTACCGCCTGGGCCTGGCCGTGCTGCGCCTGGGCTTCGAATACCTCGCCTCGCTGGAACTCACCCAGCTCGGCACGCCGCTGCTCAACCGCCTGTGCGACGAACTGCGCACACCCTGCAACCTGGTGGTGCGCGACGGCCGCTCCATCGTCTACGTCGCCAAGGTGGCTCCGCCCACGCCCTTCGCCAGCTCCGTCACCGTGGGCACGCGGCTGCCGGCCCATGCCACGGTGCTGGGCCGCATCCTGCTCGAAGACCTCACGCTGCCGCAGCTGCGCGCGCTCTACCCCGAGGAAAAGCTCGAGACCTTCTCGCCGAGCACGCCCAAGACCGTGAACGAACTCTTCGACATGGTGCAGGCCGACCGCCAGCGCGGCTACGTGCTGGGCGAAGGCTTCTTCGAATCGAACATCTCCAGCATCGCCGCGCCGGTGCGTGACCACAGCGGCCACATCGTTGCCGCCCTGGGCGCCACCGTCACCGCCAGCCACATAGAGGAAAGCCGCATCGACGAGATGGTGCAGCGAGTGCGCGTCACGGCCGACGAGATCTCGGGGCTGCTCAATTACTCGCCCGCGCGCGCCGCCAACGTGGTGCCGCTTCGCTCCGCATGACACCGGGACCATGACAACCCAAGCTCTTCCTTCCTTCTTCGCCGCCGACGCGCTGTCCGGCCGCGTGGCCGTGGTCACGGGCGGTTCGTCGGGCATCGGCCTGGCCACCGTCGAGCTGCTGCTCGGTTGCGGCGCGGCGGTCGCGCTGTGCGGCCGCAATGCAGCGCGGCTCGACGGCGCAGTTGCCGGCCTGCGCGAACGTCACCCCGGTGCGAAGCTCTTCGCGCAGCCATGCGACGTGCTCGACGCCGCTTCGGTCCGCTCCTTCGCCGCCGCCAGCGAAGCCGCGCTCGGCCCGGCCTCGATGCTCGTCAACAACGCGGGGCAGGGCCGTGTCTCCACCTTCGCCGACACCGACGATGCAGCCTGGACCGAAGAGCTCAACCTGAAATTCTTCTCCGTCATCAACCCGACGCGCGCCTTCCTGCCGCAGCTCGCTGCGCAGCATGCGGTGCTGGGAGATGCCTCCATCGTCTGCGCCAACTCGCTGCTGGCGCGCCAGCCCGAGCCGCACATGGTCGCCACCTCGGCCGCGCGCGCCGGCCTGCTGAACCTGGTGCGCTCCATGGCCACCGAGTTCGCACCGCAGGGCGTGCGCGTCAACGGCATCTTGATCGGCCTCGTGGAGTCGGGCCAGTGGCGCCGCCGCTTCGAGGCGCGCGAAGACAAGTCACTCGACTGGGCCGCATGGAGCGGCCAGCTCGCGAAGAACAAGCACATCCCGCTGGGTCGCCTGGGGCTTCCATCCGAAGCCGCTCGCGCGATCCTTTTCCTCGCTTCGCCCCTCGCGTCGTACACGACGGGCAGCCACATCGACATCTCCGGAGGCCTGTCACGCCATGCATAACCCCAACAACACCGTCACCGTCGGCGCCGTCGTCGCCGCCTTTCTCGAACAGTGCGGCGTCAAGGCGGCCTTCGGCGTGATCTCGATCCACAACATGCCGATCCTCGATGCCTTCGCGCAGCGCGGCACGGTGCGTTTCATCTCGGCGCGGGGCGAGGCCGGCGCGGGCAACATGGCCGACGCCTACGCACGCTCCACCGCCAGCCTGGGCGTGTGCATCACCAGCACGGGCCCCGCCGCGGGCAACATCGCGGGCAGCATGGTCGAGGCCCTGACGGCCGGCGCGCCGCTGCTGCACATCACGGGGCAGATCGAGACGCCGTACCTCGACAAGGGCATGTCGTACATCCACGAGGCGCCCGACCAGCTCACCATGCTCAAGGCCGTGTCGAAGGCCGCGCTGCGCGTGCGCAGCGTCGAAACGGTGCTCGGCACGCTCAAGCGCGCGGTGCAGCTCGCGCTGACCGCACCGACCGGTCCGGTCAGCGTCGAGATCCCGATCGACATCCAGTCGGCGCTGACCACCATGCCGGCCGACCTGTCGCCGCTGCCCATCGAGCGCCCCGTGCCGTCCGCCGCCGCGCTCGACGCGCTGGCCGCGCGCCTCGCCGTGGCCCGGCGCCCGATGCTGTGGGTCGGCGGCGGTGCCCGCCACGCCCGCGCCGCCATCCAGCGCCTGCAGAAACTCGGCTTCGGTGTCGTCACCACGACGCAGGGCCGCGGCACGGTGCCCGAGGACGACGCCGGTTCGCTCGGCGCCTACAACATCCAGAAGCCGGTCGAGGCCCTGTACCAGACCTGCGACGCGATGCTCGTGGTCGGTTCGCGCCTGCGTGGCAACGAGACGCTCAAGTACGAGCTGAAGCTGCCCCGCCCGCTGTACCGCATCGACGCCGATGCCGCCGCCGAAGGCCGCTGCTACGCATCCGAAGCCGTCGTCTGCGGTGATTCCGCGCTGGCCCTCGAAGGCCTGGCCGACCGCCTCGAAGCCGCCGGGTACAAGGCCGACCCGCAACTGCTGGTCGACCTGCGCGCCGCGCACGACCAGGCTGTCGCGGCGCTGCGCGACGGCCTCGGCCCATACGCCGAACTCGTGCGCCAGCTCCAGTCGGCGGCCGGCCGCAACTTCAACTGGGTGCGAGACGTGACTGTCTCCAACAGCACCTGGGGCAATCGCGAGCTGCGCGTCTTCGAACCGGGCGCCGGCGTGCACGCCACGGGCGGCGGCATCGGCCAGGGCATGCCGATGGCCATCGGCGCCGCCATCGGCGCGGCGGTGACCGGCTCGGGTCGCAAGACCTTCTGCCTGGCCGGCGACGGCGGCTTCATCCTGAACCTGGGCGAGCTGGCCTGCATGGTGCAGGAGAGGGCGCCCATGGTGATCGTGCTCATGAACGACAAGAGCTACGGTGTCATCAAGAACATCCAGGACGCGCAGTACGGCGGCCGCCAGTGCTATGCCGAGCTGCACACGCCCGACTACGACCTGCTGTGCAAGTCGATCGCGCTGCCGCATGCCCGTGTGCAGAACCTGTCGGACCTGCCCGCCCGCCTCGGCGAGGCGCTGGCGGCCGAAGGCCCGTTCCTGCTGGAGATCGACATGCTCTCGATCGGCAGCTTCAAGACCACCTTCGCCGGCCCGCCGACCAACACGGTCACGCAGATCCCGGCGCTCGGCACGGCCGGCAAGTGAGCGAAGCCCGTTCCATGTCCACCCCCACGCGCATCGCACTCGTCGGCTGCGGAGCCATCGGTACCTCGGTGCTCGAACTGCTCCGCGGCGATCCCGCCCTGAAGGTGGTGGCTGTCGTCGTGCCCGCCGACGCCATTGCCGCCGCGCAGAAGGCGGCACCCGACGCGCAGGTGGGCAGCGCCTTGCCTGCCGCCGGCATCGACCTCGTGGTCGAGACCGCGGGCCATGCCGCCATCGAACAGCACGTACTGCCCGCGCTGGCACGCGGCACGCCCTGCGTGGTCGCCTCGGTCGGCGCGCTGTCGGCCGCCGGCTTCGCTGAGAAGCTCGAAGCCGCTGCCGTGGCCGGCAAGACGCAGGTTCAGCTGATTCCCGGTGCCATCGGCGCCATCGACGCACTCGCCGCAGCCCGCATCGGCGGCCTCGACAGCGTGCGCTACACCGGCCGCAAGCCGCCCAAGGCGTGGAAGGGCACGCCGGCGGAGCAGGGCCGCGACCTCGACGCGCTGGCTCAGCCCACCGTGATCTTCGAGGGCAGCGCGCGCGAGGCGGCCTTGCTCTATCCGAAGAACGCCAACGTCGCGGCCACCGTTTCGCTCGCGGGGCTGGGGCTCGACAGGACGCTGGTGCGCCTGATCGCCGACCCCACGACCACCGAGAACGTGCACACGGTCGAAGCCGAAGGCGCCTTCGGCAGCTTCGAGCTGACCATGCGCAACAAGCCGCTCGCGGCCAACCCCAAGACATCCGCACTGACCGTGTACAGCGCCGTGCGCGCGCTGCGCAACCGCGTCGCCGCGCTTGCTATCTGAGTCGCTCCATGATTTCTTCCGAACTCCTTCCGATCTGCATCGCCGGCGAATGGCGCCTGGGCGGCGGCGATGTCTACGAAAGCCTGTACCCCGCAACGGGCGAGCCCATCGCACGCCTGAAGGCCGCAAGCCTTGCCGACGTCGAGGAGGCCATCACCCGTGCCGACCATGCATTCCGTACCAGCGGCTGGGCACAGCGCCTGCCGCACGAGCGCGCGGCCGTGCTTCACCGTGTGGCGCAGCTGATCCGCGAAGAGAGTGAATCGCTCGCGCAGAAGCAGCGCCTGGACAACGGCAAGCCGATCAACGAGACGCGCAACCTCGTGGCCAGCGCCGCGGGCACCTTCCAGTTCTTCGCCGCCGCGCTGGAGACGCTGGAAGAAACCATCACGCCGTCGCGCGGCGCCTTCGTCACGATGAGCGTGCACGAGCCCATGGGAGTGGTCGCGGCCATCACGCCGTGGAACTCGCCCATCGCCAGCGAGGCGCAGAAGCTGGCGCCCGCGCTGGCCGCGGGCAACGCCGTGGTCGTGAAACCCGCCGAAGTCACGCCGCTGATGGCGCTGGAGCTGGCGCGCATCTGCGAGCAGGCCGGCGTGCCCAAGGGCATCGTCAGCGTGCTGCCGGGCAGGGGCTCGGTGATTGGCGACGCGATCACCAAGCATCCGCTGGTCAAGCGCGTGTCTTTCACCGGCGGCACGACCACCGGCAAGCACATCGCCCACATCGCGGCCGACAAGATGATGCCGGTGTCGCTCGAGCTCGGCGGCAAGTCGCCGACCATGGTGCTCGATGACGCAGACCTCGACCATGCGGTGAACGGCGTGCTCTACGGCATCTTCAGCTCGTCGGGCGAGTCGTGCATCGCGGGCTCGCGCCTGTTCGTGGCGCGCGGCATCTACGACGAATTCCTCACGCGGCTGGCCGAAGGCGCCAACGCGCTGCGCGTGGGCGATCCAGCTTCCGAGCGCACGCAGATGGGCCCGCTCATCACCGCGAAGCACCGCGAGGGCATCGAGCGCTACGTGGACCTCGGCGTTTCCGAAGGCGGCAGGATTCGCACGGGCGGCGTACGCCCGCACGGCGACGGCTATGACCGGGGCTACTTCTACAAGCCGACCATCATCGAAGGGCTGGACAACGGCGCCCGCATCAGCCAGGAGGAAATCTTCGGCCCGGTGCTGGTCGCCATGCCCTTCGACAGCGAGGAAGAGCTGATCGCGCAGGCCAACGACAGCGTCTACGCGCTGGCGGCCGGCGTGTGGAGCCGCGACTTCAAGCGCGCCTGGAAGCTGGGCCGCGCGGTGCAGGCCGGCACGGTCTGGGTCAACACCTACAAGCAGTTCTCGGTGTCCACGCCGTTCGGCGGCTGGCGCGACAGCGGCCTGGGCCGCGAGAAGGGCCGCGAAGGCATCTTCCAGTACATGGAGCAGAAGAGCATGTACTGGGGCACGAATGAACAGCCCCTGCCTTGGGCAGCACCATGAAAACCCCCAGGCTTCGCGCACTTCGTGTCGCTGCGCCAACCCCCTTGCAGGGGGCAATACCTGCGGCCCGGCAAAGCCGGTTCCGCGGTATTCCTGGAACGAGATGTTCGGTGCCGCGCGTGTGCCGGTCGGCATGAAAGAAAGATTGAAATGAGCGTACTTGGCATCGACCAGATCACCTACGGCGCGGACGACCTGCCCGCATGCCGCCAGTTCTTCCAGGACTGGGGCCTTTCCTTGAAGTCGGAGGCCGCCGACGAACTCGTCTTCGAGTGCCTCAACGGCTGCAAGGTTGTCGTCGCGGCGTTGGACAAGCCGGGCCTGCCGCCCGCGATGGAAGAGGGTCCGACGCTGCGCGAAGTGGTGTGGGGCGTCGAAAGCGATGCCGACCTCGACCGCTACGCCGCCGCCATTTCGCAAGACCCGGCCTTCTTCGACGGCACGATCGACGGCGCGCGCCGCATCGGCTGCATCGACCCCAACGGCCTGGCCGTGCGCCTGCAGGTCAGCCGCAAGCGCGCGGTGCAGGTCGATTGCGGTGCCATGAACACCTGGAACGCGAAGCTGCGCATCAACCAGCCCGCGCCCATCTACGAGCGCGCCACGCCCATCGAGGTCGGTCACGTCGTGTTCTTCGTGAGCGACGTGAAGGCCACCAGCGCGTTCTACGCCGAGCGCTTCAGCTTCGTGGGTTCCGACAGCTATCCGAACCGCGGAGCGTTCATGCGCTGCGCGGCCGAAGGCGGCCACCACGACCTGTTCCTGCTGCAGATCCCCTCGGGCAAGCGCGGGCTGAACCATGTGGCCTTCACCGTGCGCGACATCCACGAGGTGTTCGGCGGCGGGCTGCACTTCTCGCGCTGCGGCTGGGAAACGCAACTCGGCCCGGGCCGCCATCCGGTGTCGTCGGCTTACTTCTGGTACTTCAAGAATCCGGCGGGCGGCCTCATCGAGTACTACGCCGACGAAGACCAGCTCACCGCCGACTGGCAGCCGCGCGAGTTCGAGCCGGGCCCCACGGTGTTCGCGGAATGGGCAGTGGACGGCGGGCTCGACGGCAACACGCGCCGCCAGAAGAACGCCGAAGGTCCCAAGGGCGCCTTCCTTACCGAAAAGAAATGACTTACCCGACCGACATGCAACGACGTTTCTCCTTCTCCGTCCTGTTCGCCGCGCTGGCGGCCTTCACGCTCGCTGTGCCCGTGCACGCGCAGCAGAGCGAGGCGCAGAAGCAGCTCGCCAGCGAGCGCTTCACCATCATCTCGCCGTTCCCGCCCGGTGGCCCGGTCGACACGCTGGCCCGCGTGCTTTCCGACGGCCTTGCCAAGCGCTACGGCCAGGCGGCCGTGGTCGACAACCAGGTCGGCGCGGCCGGCAACATCGGCATGGAGAAGGTCAAGCGCGCCAAGGGCGATGGCCATACGCTGATGGTGATCCCGGCGGGCAACGTCACCATCAACCCGACGCTGATGCCCAACTTCCCCTTCGACATGGCGAAGGACTTCGTGCCCATCACCATGCTGGCGAAGGCGCCCAACGTGCTGGTGGCATCGCCCGCATCGGGCATCAGGAATGCGAAGGAGCTCGTGGCGCAGGCCAAGGCCAAGCCCGGCACGCTGTCGTACGCCTCGCCCGGCGTGGGCAGCGGCCTGCATCTTGCGGGTGAGCTCTTCAAGCAGCAGGCCGGCATCGATATGCTGCACGTGCCCTACAAGGGCACGCCGCCCGCGCTCAACGACGTGCTCGGCGGCTCGGTGCCGCTGATGTTCAGCAACCTGCCAGCGACGCTGCCTTTTCTGAAGAACGGCAAGCTGGTGGCCCTCGGCGTCACAGAAGCAAAGCGCAGCCCCGCCGCACCCGACATCCCGACGCTGGCGGAGCAGGGCATCCAGGGCGTGACGGTGACCTCGTGGTACGGCCTGATGGCGCCCAAGGGCACGCCGCCCGCCGTGGTCGAACAGCTCGCGAAGGACGCGGCCGAGATGCTGTCGCAGCCCGACGTGCGCGAGCGCCTGAAGCAGCAGGGCATGACCGACGCGGCCATGAAGCCGGCCGAGTTCGCCGCCTACATCCGCGACGAGACGGCCGTGTGGGCAAAGATCATCAAGGCCCGAAACATCGTGGCCGAGTAAGCCGGCGCAGGCACACACGCACCAAAGCACACCTACAGGCACAAAGGGGGAGACACCCATGAAGACCACCACTGAATCCACCATCGGCATCGTCGGCGCAGGCATCGGCGGCCTCGTGGCTGCCATCGCGCTGCGGCGGGCGGGCCACGACGTGATCGTGTTCGAGCAGGCGAAGCAGTTCGCCCGCGTCGGCGCGGACATCAACCTCACGCCCAATGCCGTGCGCGCTCTCGACGGCCTCGGCGTGGGCGAGGCCGCCCGCGTGACGGCGGCGCGCCCGTCGCACCGCATCAGCCGCACCTACGACACCGGCGAAGAGACCTCGCGCCTGGAGATGGCCGATACCGCAGAGCAGCGCTACGGCGCGCCGCAACTCACCATCCACCGCGCCGACCTGCTGGCCGCGCTGGCGGACATGTTCCCGGCGGATCAGGTGGCCCTCGGCAAGCGCGCGGAAACCATCGCGCCGGACGACAAGGGCGTGAGCATCTCCTTCACCGACGGCACCAGCGCCCGCGTCGGAGCGCTGATCGGCGCAGACGGCATTCACTCCTGCGTGCGCACCGCGATGTTCGGCGCCGAGAGCCCGCGCTTCACCGGCATCGTTGCCTACCGTGCCGTGGTGCCCGCCGAGCGCGTGGCCGGCGTGCCCAACCTCGGCGCCTTCACCAAGTGGTGGGGCCCCAATCCGCAGAGCCAGATCGTCACTTTCCCGCTGAACCGCGGCAAGGACATCTTCATATTCGCCACCACGCCGCAGGACACCTGGCACCTCGAGTCATGGACCGCGCCGGGCAGCGTCGACGAGCTGCGCGAGCAGTACGTGGCCTACCACCCCGAGGCGCGTGCCTTGCTGGACGCCTGCGACACGGTGCTGAAGACCGCGCTGTACGAGCGCGACCCGATGCCCGCCTGGGCGCGAGGCCGCATGGCGCTGCTGGGCGATGCCGCCCACCCGATGCTGCCGTTCATGGCGCAGGGCGCGGGCATGGCCATCGAGGACGCGGTGGTGCTGTCGCGCCACCTCGAAGGCGTGGCCATGGCCGACATTCCCGCCGCGCTGCAGGGCTTCGAGAAGGCACGCATCGAGCGCGCCAGCCAGGTGCAGCTCGGCTCGCGCGGCAACAACTGGCTGCGCGAGGGCGGCAACGCCGACTGGGTCTACGGCTACGACGCCTGGACCGCGCCGCTCGCAACCCCGGCCATGACCGCCTGATTCATTTCACACCGCTCCACCTCGCCCCACGGAGGCACACGATGCAAACCCAAGACCGCTACCTGCAACCGCACCAGGCGCGCAGGCGCCCCGCGACCACCTACGAAGACCTGCTGGGCGACGTGATCGAGCGCGCCTTCGCGGACGGCATCCACGACCTGCCGGGGCTCGTTCAGCGACTGAACGACAGCGGCCTCGCCACGCCGGGCGGCCAGCAATGGACCGAAGAGCTGTACCGCAAGGAGATGGCCGCGCTGGCGGCCTGAGAGGAACGAACATCATGACCATCGCCATCCAACCCGTTCCCGCCGATCCGGTCGACCACCTGCTCGAGATCGGCCTGAAGGACCTCTGGTATCCGATCTGCCCCTCGCACTTCATCAAGGAGAACCCCATCTCCCTGCGCCGCCTCGGCCGCAAGCTCGCGCTGTGGCGCGACGGCGAAGGCGTGCTGCATGCGCTGGAAGACCGTTGCCCGCACCGCGGTGCGCCGCTGTCGCAGGGCGTGGTGCTGGGCGACCGGCTCTCGTGCCCGTACCACGGCGTCGAAGTGCGCCATGACGGCGTGGTCACGCGCGTGCCCGGCAGCCCCGGCTGCAAGCTCGAAGGCTCGAAGGCCACGCGGCACTTCCATGTGCAGGAGCGCGCGGGCGCGGTGTTCATCTACAACTCGAAGGAGCCGGTGGACGTGCCGCCGCCGCTGGTGCTGCCCGAGCAGCTGACCGACGAGGCCGGGTACAGCAGCTTCCTCTGCTACACCGAGTGGAAGGGCGACTACCGCTACGTGCTCGACAACGTGATGGACCCGATGCACGGCACCTACCTGCACAAGCAGTCGCATTCGATGGCCGAGGGCGATTCCAGCGCGAAGTTCGGCATCCGCCCGACCGACATCGGTTTCGTGTTCGAGAAGGAAGGCCAGCGCAACGTCAACTTCGACTGGACCGAGTGGGCCGACACCGGCATCCACTGGATGCGGCTCGAGATTCCGTACCCGAAGACCGGCGGCCCCGGCGGCAACTTCATCATCGTCGGCGCCTTCTCGCCCATCGTGAAGGGCATGACGGCCACCTTCTTCTGGCGCGTGCGCAAGCTGGAGCCGGGCTGGCAGCGCGACACCTGGCGCTTCCTCTACAAGAACCGCCTCGAAGCGCGCCACTGGCACGTGCTGGAGCAGGACCGCGTGATGCTGGAAGAGATGGAAGCCGACGCCAATCAGCACGAGAACCTGTACCAGCATGACCTGGGCATCGTTCGCCTGCGCCGCCACATGCGCAACCTGGCGCAGGCGCAGCTGGCGGAAGCCGGCACTGCAACCTGACAGGGGGAGAGCTTCGCCATGTCTTCCCCAACGCTCAACGCCCTCGTGCACACCATGCGCTACGAGGCCGACGGCATCGTGAGCGTCGAGTTCCGGCCGGCCACGTCCGCGGTGGACTTCCCCGCCTTCGAGGCCGGCTCCCACATCGACCTGCACCTGCCCAACGGGCTGGTGCGCAGCTACTCGCTGTGCAATCCGTCGAGCGACCGCCAGCGCTACGTGGTGGGTGTGCTCAACGACCGCAAGAGCCGCGGCGGCTCGCGCTACGTGCACCAGCAGCTGCGCGTGGGCATGACGCTGCCCATTTCGGCCCCGCGCAACAACTTCAGGCTGGAGGAGGGCGCCGAGCGCTCGGTGCTCGTGGCCGGCGGCATCGGCGTCACGCCCATCTGGTGCATGCTGCAGCGGCTGGTGGCCATCGGCAAGCCGGTCGAGATCCTGTATTGCGCGCGCACCCGCAAGGAGGCTGCCTTCTGCGACGCCATCGAGGCGCTGGCGAAGGAGAAGTCGGTGCAGCTGACCTGGCACTTCGACGACGAGAAGGGCGCGCCGCCCAATCTGGTCGAGCTGCTGTCGGGCAAGGGCGCCGCCAGCCACTACTACTGCTGCGGCCCCACGCCGATGCTCGATGCCTTCGAGAAGGGTTGCGAGCAGCTGGGCTATGCCAATGCGCACATCGAGCGCTTCGCTGCCGTGCACGTGGAAGCGCCTGCCGCCACGCAGGGCTACGTGGTGCAGTGCGCGAAGAGCGGCAAGAGCGTCGAGGTGCCGGCAGGCAAGTCGATCCTCGACAGCCTGATCGACGCCGGCCTCAACCCCGACCACAGCTGCAAGGAAGGCGTGTGCGGCGCCTGCGAGACGGCAGTGCTCGAAGGAGAGGTCGACCACCACGACGGCATCCTCACCAAGATCGAACGCGCGACGAACAAGACCATGATGATCTGCGTCTCCCGCTGCAAGGGCGAGAGGCTGGTGCTCGACATCTGAAACGAGACCCGCAGCAAGAGAAAAACCAACCGAGACAACTCAATGAAAAACTACTTGATCGCGCTGGCTGCGGCCAGCACGGCTGGCGGAGCGCTGGCCCAGTCTTCCCTCACGCTCTTCGGCGTGGTCGATGCCGCCGTCACCTACACCAAGGGAAGCGGCAACGGCTCCGCCAGCAAGACGCAGCTGACCAACAGCGGCAACATGTTCAGCCGACTCGGCTTTCGCGGCACGGAAGACCTGGGCGGAGGCTATTCGGCCAACTTCTGGCTGGAGATGGGTCTGCAGAACGACAGCGGCACGGGCTTTCCGTCGAACGCCAACAACCAGGCCAGCGGCAACGGACCGGCGGGCGTGCTGAGCTTCAACCGTCGCTCCACTGTGAGCCTCGCGGGGCTGTTCGGCGAAGTGCGGCTTGGGCGCGACTATGTGCCGGCCTTCTGGAACACGGCCATCTTCGATCCCTTCGGCACGGGCGGCGGCATCGGCGCCAACCAGATCTACTTCTCTGGCCTGGGCGGCCTCGTCGCACCCACGGGCACGCGCGCATCGAACAGCATCGGCTACCTGCTGCCAGCCAACCTCGGCGGCTTCTACGGGCAGGTGATGTACGCCATGGGCGAGAACGACTCCAGCTCGGTGCTGCCGGGTACGAAGGTGTCGAACAGGCATGACGGCGACCACACGGGCGCGCGCTTCGGGTACCAGAGCGGCGGGCTCAACATCGCGCTGGCCACCGGCCGCACGCGCTATGCGAGCGGCGACCTGCGCGTGACCAACCTCGGTGCCTCCTACACCTTCGACGCCGCGCTCATGAACCTCAAGCTCACGAGCGAGCTGTACAAGGAGTCGAAGGGCAGCACCGACGCCAAGGGTGCGCTCATCGGCTTGCAGCTGCCCATCGGGCCCGGCGAGATCAAGGCCTCGTATGCGCGCTACCGGCTGGAGCCTGCCGGCGCGGCGCTGAAGCCCACTTCGTCGAAGCTGGCCATCGGCTACGTGCACAACCTGTCGAAGCGCACGGCGCTCTACGCAACCATCGCACGCATCAGCAACAGCAACGGTGCGTCGCAGGCTCTCTCGGGCGCGATCACCGCGCCGAACCGTGCCTCCAGCGGCACCGAGTTCGGCATGCGCCACATGTTCTAGGCGCGCGGGCGCGCCACCACCCTCACACCGGCAGGACAGGTCATGCAGAGCAGCAGCAACAACAACAACAGCGGCAAGAGCTTTCGCTGGTACGGCGTCATCACGCTGTTCGTGATCGTCGCGATCTCCTATGTGGACCGAATCAACATCGCGGTGCTCATCACCGATGCGGCGTTCCTGAACCACGTGGGCATCGCGGCCACCGACCGCGTGAGCCAGGGCTTCCTGGCGACGGCCTTCATGCTGGGCTACGGCGTGTCGGCCTTCGTGCTCACGCCGTTCTGCTCGGCGCTGTTCGGCGTTCGGCGAAGCCTGGTCTTCGGGCTGATCCTCTGGGGTGTGGTGACGTGGGCGTCGCCGATGTTCCACAGCTACGGCATGCTCCTGGCCTCGCGCGTGCTGCTGGGCGTGTCGGAAGGGCCCCTGTTCTCGCTGGCCTCCGCGTACATCAAGGCCCATTTCCGCAGCGACGAGAACGGCAAGCCCAACGCCTTCGTCAACATGGGCACGGGGCTGGGTCTGGCCATCGGCTATCCGCTGGTGGGCTGGCTGCTCACGCAGTTCGCGTGGGACACCTCGTTCCACGTGCTGGGCGTGCTGAACATCCTGCTCGGCATTCCGCTGGTGCTGGCCTTCGTGCGCATGCCGCCCGCACATGCGGACGGCGTGAAGCCGTCGTCGTTCGGCGAAGCGATGGCGCGCGTGGGCGGCATCGTGAAGGGTGCGCTGCAGACGCGGCATCTGTTCCTCATCACGCTGCTGACCTCGGCTGCGCTGGCCTATCTCTGGGGCAGCAGCAACTGGCTGCCGACCTACCTGCGCGAGGCGCGCGGCTTCTCGATGCGCGAGATGGGCTGGCTGGCCTCGCTGCCGCAATACGCAACGGTGCTCGCGGTGTTCGTGGGCGGCGCGCTCATCGACAAGGTCGGGCGCGAGCGCGTGCCCTTCATCTTCATGGGCGCAAGCGCAGGCGTGGCGCTGTCGGTGCTGATGGCCATCAACGCGCGCGATCCGTATGCGGCCGCGTGCTGCCTCGTCGCAGCCAACTTCTTCTGGGGATTGCAGAGCCCGGCGATTCCGAGCACGGTGCAGTACTGCTCGCGGCCCGAACACACGGCCAGTGCGTTCGGCGTGACCAATGGCGTGGGCAGCCTTGTCGCGGGCTTCATGCCTGCGTTGATGGGCGGCGTGATCGGCGCGATGTCGCATGGAGCGGGTGCCGGCCCCGCAGCGGCGAGCTCTTCGGCCTCGGGCTTCTTCGCGGGCTTCGCGCTGCTCATCGGTACGCAGGTCGTGGTGTTCGGATGCGGCTTCATGCTGTGGCTGCGCGAGCGTTCGCGCGGTGTTGCCACAGTCTCAGGTTCACAGCTTTCATAGCTTTTTCGAAGGCTTGTACCTTCGTACTGTCGCCGCGCAGTCACACTGCGCGCGGCCTGTTTCTGTCATCTGCGTGAGCAGGTGTTTCGGCGGCGGAACCATCTTCGTATTGCATGGCATGCGTTGCATGCCATGACGCCATTCGGCCTATCGCGCGCGAACATTTTGAGAAAGAAAAGTTCCGCGATTCGTTGAGCGCGCAGCATGCATCAGCTACAACTGTGCGCACATCAATGGACGAGGGAATGCGCGTGAAATCAACGACAAGAGCCGCAGCAAGTCTTGCCATCATCGACACGGCCCGTGCCGCTTCCGCTTCGCGGAAATGCATCGCGCCGATGCGCAGGTACTGAACGAAGGCCCTCGCGCTACACGCCCCCGTTCGCATCCCATCACCCCGCGTCTTGACGGGAATGGAACCTCTTACGCCACGCATCCTGGGACCGCCTCTTCAGGCGCGGTGTGACCCTGCATGACTGTGTGGTCCTGACGAACGCTTGCGTTCGCCGGGAGGGCGCTGTGTTGCCCTTTTCTTTCAGATAACCCCGTTGTTCATCTCATCACCGCGCGCGTCACGCGCATCGCCGGCTATCCGCCGGGCGCTTGCGGGACGGCGCATGTTCCTTCTTACCAAGAGTACTCAGAGGCGATCATGAAAAAATTCAGTACACCCGTGGTCAATCATCTTGCCATCACCGCAGTGACCCTTGCCGTTCTCACGGCATGCGGCGGCGGCGGAGACAGTGGTGGCTCATCGTTCGGCGGCGGTGGCGTCGGTCTCAGTGCGCCGTCGGATCAGGTAGCCAGCGCGCCGGTGTCCGATCCCACGGCCAAGACTCCCGACGATGGAGTGCCCAACAACCTGGCGGATGCCGCGGCATCCGCAGTGGATCGCTCGGCCAGGCCGATGGAACTGCCCGACACCATCTGGCCCAGCAACTACAAGCTGTGGTTCCGTCCCGATGCGGCGCTCAAGACCTTCGTGGGCCGCGGCGATGTGGAGATCGAGGTGCTCAAGCCGGTCGATGCCATCGTGGTCGCCGCGCACAACCTGAACTTTGCAAGAGGCCGCACCACGCTGCGCAAGGTGTCGAAGCCAGGCGAGGCGATTCCGCTGATCCCCACGCCGCAGACGCTGGGCGACTTCGTGCAGCTGCGCCTGAACGACGGGCAGATCGCCAAGGGCAAGTATCTGCTGCACATGGAGTGGGACGGCAAGATCCAGTTCTCCGACGCCGAGTACTGCCCGCCCGCCGAAGTGGCGCGCAACCCGTTCTGCTCGGCTGCCACAGGCATCTTCAAGGTGGGGCTGTCGACGCCCGAGGGCGTGAGCAGCGACGCCATCGTGACGCAGGGCGAAACCAACTACGCGCGGCAGTGGTTCCCGGGGTGGGACGAGCCGGCCTTCCGCCACACCTTCGAGATCTCGGCCGAGGTGCCGGGCGACTGGAAGACGGTGTCGAACGGTGCGCAGATCGAGGCCACGAAGCTGCCCGACGGCTACCAGCGCGTGGCCTTCGAGAAGACGCCCTCGATGCCGATGTACCTCACCTTCTTCGGCGGCGGCAAGTTCGACATCCTGGCCGACACCTTCAAGAACCCGCTCGACGGCAGCGACATGCCGCTGCGCTGGTTCACGCCGCCGGGCCGCTCCGACTGGGCGAAGTTCGCGATGGAGTGGACAAAGGTGTCGATGGACTACTACTACAAGTACACCGGCATCCCGCTGCCCTTCAAGAAGTTCGACACCGTGGCTGCCAACGACAGCTACAACAACAAGCCCAACACCGGTTTCGGCGGCATGGAGAACTGGGGCTCGATCTTCGAGTTCGCCGATGCGGTGCTCACCAAGCCGGGCGACAAGCCCACGCTGTACTCGGTGACGGTGGTGACGCACGAGGTGGCGCACCAGTGGTTCGGTGACCTGGTCACGCTCGACTGGTGGGACAACGTGTGGCTCAACGAGTCGTTCGCGCGCTGGTTCGAAAGGCGCACCACGATCAAGTTCCACCCCGAGTACTACAGCTTCTCCGACTACGTGCTGGACAAGCACAACGTGATCGTGGCCGACCTGAAGAGCACGGCCGTGCCGGTGCAGCGCAACCTCAACGACGCGGGTTCGTTCGGCTTCATCAGCCCGTCGATCTTCGTCTACAACAAGGGCAGCCACGTGCTGGAGACCATCCAGAACTACATCGGCGAGGAGGCGATGCAGAAGGGCCTGCGCATCTACCTGAAGGACTACGCCTTCGGCAACGTCACGCCCTCGCGCCTGTGGAGCTCGCTGGAGAAGGCCAGCAACGGCAAGAAGGTGAGCGAGATCGGCGACAGCCTGATCCGCCAGACCGGCATTCCGCTGCTCACGGTGGATGCGCAGTGCGCGGGCAACAGCACCTACGTGAACATCACGCAGGAGTCGTTCCCCAACCAGAACCTGTACCCGGCCTCGACGTGGACCATTCCCGTCACGCTCGCCTACGGCGACTCGATGGAGCAGCGCAAGACCTTCGTGATGTCGGGCAACAGCACTCAGGTGGAGCTGCCGGGCTGCACGGCGGTGCTGGCCGGGCCGACCGGGCAGGACTACTACGTGAGCAACTACAGCGCGCAATCGTGGAGCGCGCTGCTGGCCAAGGCGCAGAGCTTCGCGGGCAACAAGCCGCTGCTGCTGAACATCGAGCGCGATGCGTTCAGGCTGCTGAGCGTGGGCCGCATCACGCAGGCGCAGTACGACCAGATCAAGGGCGTGGTGAACCTGCCGGCGCCGCTGCTGGCCAAGACGCAGCTGAGCGAGCAGACGATGGCGGCGGTCTCCGCGGGCGAGCAGAAGGAAGAGTATCCGCACGCACTGCGCTTCCAGGGCAGCCTGAAGCTGCGCGACAACGAGAAGCGTTGAGCCTCTTCGCCTGAAACCGGCGCGCGCCGCTCGCCCCAGGGGTGGCGCGCGCCCCTTCGACAAGGAACATCATGAACACAGCACTGAAATGGCTGGCTGCTGGCGCATCGGCCTTGCTGCTGGCCGCCTGCGGAGCGAACAGCGGCGGTAGCGCACCCGAGGCCGAGCTGGTTGGCACCTACGCCGTGAAGCAGGACGGCGCGCTCAAGGAGCTGATCAAGATCGAGAAGCAGGGCGACGGCTACGTGATGCGCGACAAGGTGCGCACGCCCGAGTGGAGCGAGCCGAAGATGCAGCTCAAGCCGGTGACGCGCGAGCACTGGGCCCGCATCACCACCGACAGGGAGAACACCGCCTTCGTCGGCGTGGCGAGCGAGCAGCTCGGCATCTTCAAGGTGCCGGCGGGCTGGCAGAAGAACGGCTTCAAGACCTCGACCGGCTACTTCCTGTTCTATTCGCGCGGGCCGGTGGAGGCGTACAAGCTCTGAAGGCTCAGGCCGCGGGCGCCACGCTCGCGCCCTCGATGCGGTGGCGCTTCAGCGCATCGGCGACGAAGCCGCTGGCCTTCATCTCCTCGACGAAGGCCGCGAGCAGCGCCTGCGCTTCGAGGCCACGGCTGGCCGGTGTGCCCATGGCCTGCTGGATCACCATGAAGCGCCCCGGCAGCACGCGCACGCCGGGCGCGCGTTGCGCCTCGCCTTCGAGCATCTGGCGGATGCCGGCCGCCACTTCGACCTCGCCCGTGCGCAGTGCGGCCAGTGCAGGCCCCGCGCCTTGCAGGCGAACGATCTCGGCCGCCTTGATTTCGCGTGTGAGGAACAGGTCGTAGGCGCTGCCCGAGCCGACGGAGATGCGGTTGCCCTTGGTGTCGACCTGGGCGTTGTCGTTGAGCGCCGAGGCATCGGGCACCAGGTAGCTGCCTTCGATGAGCACGTACGGTGCGGTGAACAGCAGCCCTTCGCTGCGCGCCGGGTCGATGGCGAAGAAGCCGATGTCGGCCTTCTCGTTCTTCACCGCATCGACCGACGCGGCCGCTTTCTCGAGCACCACCAGTTCGATGCCCACGCCCAGCCGCAGTGCGAACTCGCGCGCCAGGTCGATGGAAACACCCACCGGCTCGCCGGTGGCCGCGTCCTTGTTGGCGAGGATCGGGTTGCCGAGGTTGATCGAGGCGCGCAGCGTGCCGTTGGGCGCGAAGGCGGAAACGAGGGCGGGGGAGATCGTCGTCGGCTGGGTCATGGCGTTGCGGCAGCGATGGGTGGAGATGGCCGCCAGTTTACGGGCGCCCCCGGGCGTGCCTAGGACCCGGCCGGTGTCACGATCCCGAGCGAGCCCAGCGGCCCGAGCGGCAGCCGCACCGTGACGCGCAGGCCCGGCCCCGTGCCGGCGTCGCCGAGCGCGATCGCGCCGCCATGCGCATCGACCACCGATCGCACGATGGCCAGCCCGAGGCCGCTGCCAGTCTGCGTCTGGTCGGGGTCGCGGAAGAAGCGGTCGAACACGCGCTCGCGCAGCGCCGGCATGATGCCTGGGCCCTGGTCGCACACCGTCAGCTCGGCGAGGTCGCCGTCGCGCCGGATACCCACGCTCACCACCGCGCCGACGGGGCTGTACTTGGTCGCGTTGTCGATCAGGTTGTCGATCATCGAGACCAGGCTGTCGCGGTCGCCCATGAGTTCGACGGGCTCGTCTTCCACCAGCTCGATCTCGACCTCGCGCACGTATGCCAGCGCAGACAGCGCCGCCAGCCGCTCCTGCACGAGGTCGTCGAGCCGCAGCGCGCGCGGCGCCGAAGCCTGGGCGTTGCTGCGCATGAGCCGCAGCAGCTGACCCACCAGCCGCTCGGCGCGGGCGTTGCTGCTGAGCACGCGCGCGAACAGCTCGTCCTGCCGCTCGGTTGGAATGTGCTCGATGAGCAGCGACTGCAGCGCCTCGACGTTGACGCGCATCGCGGCGATGGGCGTTCGCAGCTCGTGCGCCGCGTCGGCGATGAAGCTCTGCTCGCGCGCGATGCTGGCGCGCAGCCGCTCCATCAGCGCGTTGAAGTTCCTCACCAACGGCCGCAGCTCGTCGTGGCGTGGCAGCACCGACACGGGCGCCAGGTCATGCGGGCCGCGCGAGGCGATCTCGTTGGCCACCTTGCGCCATGGCCGCAGCGCGAGCCGGATCGACAGCCATGCGGGGAGCAGCAGGAAGGGAATGCTGATCACCAGCGGCAGGATGTAGTAGCCGCGCGACTGGAAGGTGAGCCACATCTGCACGGTGCCGGGCGTGACCAGCGTGACGCGGGTCTTGCCCGAGGGTGACTCGATGGTGCGCGCGCGCCAGCTCTTGCCGTCGGCTTCCACCGTCTCGCCTATGTCGGGCCGCGTGTTGGCGATGCCGCCCGGCAGGCCGCTGGAGCGGTAGACCTCGTGGCCGTTCTGCCAGACGATGACGCTCGGCGACATGTAGACGTCGTCGCCGTTGCCGAAGCCGTTGCGCATGGCGATGTCCATCGCGCGCAGGCTCTCGTACTGCCTGGCGGGCTGATCGGTGAGGTTGCGCGCGACGACGAGCATGCTGCGCTGCGTCGAGTCGATGACCGACAGGTCGTCGGTGAATGCGGAGCCCAGCAGCAGGCCGACCGCGAGGCTCCACAGCAGCGTCATCATCGCGATCTGCGCGAACATGAGCCGGCGCACCAGCGAAGGCCTCCGGATGCGGCGCCAGCCGCTGCGCAGCAGCCTGGCGGGCGCAAGCGCGATGGACGCGACCAGCTCGCTCATGTCCGCTCCAGCGGTTGCTGCGCGGCGAGGTAGATCACGTAGCCGATGCCGCGCACGGTGCGGATGTAGCCGTCGCCGATCTTGCGGCGCAGGTTGGAGACGTGCACGTCGAGCACGTTGCTGCCCTGGCTCTGGCCTTGTGCGGTGCCCTGGGAGCCTGCCAGCATGAGCTGCTCGAGCACGCGCCGCGCGACCACGCGGTCGGCTCGCCGCATCAGCAGGCTCAGCAGCTTGAATTCGCTGCGCGACAGCGAGACCGGCACGCCGTCGACGCGCACGCGGTGGGTCGGCTCGTGCAGCCAGAGGCCGCGCACCTCGAAGGTGGCGCCGTCGCCGCCGTAGCTGCGCCGCGCGAGGGCGCGCACGCGAGACAGCAGCTCGGCCAGCGCGAAGGGCTTGACCATGTAGTCGTCGGCGCCGCTGTCCAGCCCCTGCAGGCGATCGTGCAGGCCGTCGCGCGCGCTGAGGATCAGCACGGGCAGCCGCGTGCCGTCGCGTCGCAGGCGTTCGAGCACCTCGAGGCCGTCGCCGTCGGGCAGGCCCAGGTCGAGCAGCAGCAGGTCGCAGCCTTCGGTCTCGAGGATGCGCAGCGCTTCCTCTACGCGGCGCACCCACACCACCTCCATCCCCTGGGTCTGCAAGGCGACGCGAATGCCGGTGGCAAGGTCGAAATCGTCTTCGGCCAGCAGGATCTTCATGGCGGGCAATCTACCCGGCGAAGCTGAAGGAATCCCAAAGAAACGGGGGCGCTGGCGCGGTGGCAGGGTGCCGGAATTTCAGCAGACCTTCATCTATGCGCTTCACCATGCGGGTGTTCGTCCAACACCACGAAGAAGAGAACGAGACACCGATGAGCCTTTCCGAAGCGCGCCTCTTCGCCGGCAACTTCCGCTCGCCGGAAGCCCATTCCTCGCTGCTGGCTTCGTATGCGCAAGTGCTTGCGCGCTGGCCGGTGCCGCACGAGAGCCGCTACGTGGAAACGCGCTATGGCCGCGCGCACGTGCTGGCTTCGGGGCCGACCTACGCGCCGCCGGTGGTGCTGCTGCACGGCGGGGGCGGCAACGCCACCACTTGGGTTCACAACATCGCGCGGCTCGCGGGCTCGCTGCAGGTCTACGCGGTCGACATCATCGGAGACGCCGGCCGCACCGAGGGACACCGGCCTTCGACTGAAGACGCGTACTGCAACTGGCTGGAAGACGTGCTGATCGGGCTGGGCCGGCCGAAGGTGGGGCTGTGCGGCGCCTCCTTCGGCGCCTGGCTCGCGGCTGCGTACACGCGCCAGACCATGCGCCGCGTCTCCAAGCTCGCGCTGCTGGCACCGCCCAACCTCGAGTCGCTGCGCATCGGCACCGTGCTGCGCGCGGGGCTTGCGGCGGCGTTTCCCTCCGAGCGGCAGGTGCGTGCCCTTCAGGCGCTGGTGTCGTCGCCGATGGCGCCCGAGCCGCCGCCCTGGGCCATCGACGACATGCTCGTGCGCTGGCGCTGCCAGCGCGGCAGTCCACGGCCGCCGGGCCGAATGACCGACGCCGACTTGCGCGCGCTGCCGAAGGGCTCGCTGCTGATGCTCGGCGAGGACGAGGTGCTGTACGACGCGGTGCGCGCCAGCGCACGCGTGAAGGCCCTGGCGCCGCAGGTGCGCGTCGAGCTGTTGCCCGATGCGGGCCACACCATCGCCTTCGATCAGGCGGAGAAGGTCGGCGATGCGCTGGTCGAGTTCTTCCGGCGCGACGGCTGGACGCTCTGACGGCTTGCGCCTTTCAGCGAGCCGTCAGCGGCTCCAGCCCCGTCTTCGCGATGGTGGGCGCGGCAGCGGGCGAGTTGAGATAGCGGATCAGCTGCCGCGCCGCATCGGGCTGCTTCGACGCGGTGGCGACGCCGGCGGAGAACACCGTCACGCGCTGCACCTCGGCCGGCAGCGGGCCGATGTAGTCGATGCCCGCGATGGGCAGCAGCTCGCTCACCTGCTGCAGGCCGAGCGCCGCGTCGCCGCGCGCCACCACCGAGCCGACGCGCTCGCTCAGGATGCGCCTGCTCTTGGGCTTGACCTGCTCCTCGATGCCCAGCGTCTTGAGCAGTTCGGTCTCGTAGTAGGTGCCGCTCGCGCTGGCCGAGTAGGCGATGGAAGGCGCGGCGATCAGTGTGCGCTTCAACGCATCGACGGTGCTGATGTCGGGCTTGGGCGCGCCCTTGCGCACTGCGAATCCGATGGCCGAGCGCACCAGGTCGACCTGGCTGCCGGGCACCACCTTGCCCTGCGCAACGAGCGCGTCGAGTGCTGGGCGCGCGAGGATCACCACGTCGGCCGGCTCGTTGCGCGCGAGGCGGCTGGGGATGGAGTCGTCGGCGTTGCCCATCGAGGCGCCGTAGGCCGTCTTCACGCTGCGGCCGCTGCTGCGCTCGAACTCGGGGCGCAGGTCGTTGTAGGCGGCGGTGAAGCCGCCGGAGGTCATGACGTGGATGTCGGCGCCGCCGGCGGGCTTGGCGCTGCCGCCGAGGCCGCCGCAGCCGGCGAGCGCGAGGGCCGCGACCAGCGGGAGGGCTGCGCGGCGGGTGAGGGTGCGAAAGGAGGAAAGGGGCTTCGTCACGATGTCTCCAGGAGGAAGAGGGCTGCGGCGTGGTTGCCGTCTGCTGGCGTCATCGTAGAAGCCGGGGCTGTCATTCGGCCTTCAGCGAATTCGGGGTTATCACTGAGGCGCCGCGGGCTCGTCGGGCTTGCCTGCATCCGTGGCTGGCAGCCGCCCGCGCCGGGCCAGCCCTTCGCGCAGCAGGAATTCAACCTGCGCGTTCGCGCTTCGCAGCTCCTGCGCCGCCAGGCGTTCGATCTCGGCCCACAGGGCTGGATCGATGCGCAAGGGGTAGGATTTTTTTCCGGGACTGGCCATCGGGTGCGGGTGGAGACCTTGGCCTCAGGTGTAGAGCGTACCGGTGTTCACCACGGGCTGCGTCTCGCGGTCGGAGCACAGCACCACCAGCAGGTTCGACACCATCGAAGCCTTGCGCTCGTCGTCGAGCACCACGAGGTTGCGCTCCGACAGGCCCCTGAGTGCCGCCTCGACCATGCCGACCGCGCCCGCCACGATCTGGTGCCGCGCGCTGACGATGGCCACCGCCTGCTGGCGGCGCAGCATCACCTGCGCGATCTCGGGGGCGTAGGCGAGGTGGGTGAGCTTGGCGTCGAGCACTTCGACGCCCGCGCTGGCGAAGCGCTGGTTCAGCTCGGCCTTGAGTGCATCGGCCACCGTGTCGAGCCCGGCGCGCAGCGTGGTTTCCTCGCTCTGCAGGTCGTCGCCGCTGTCGTATGCGTAGAGGGTGGCGAGGTGGCGAATGGCGGCTTCGGCCTGGATGGCGACGAACTTGTTGTAGTCGTCGATCTCGAACACGGCCTGCGCCGTGTCGTAGACCCTCCACACCACCGCCGCGCCGATCTCCACCGGATTGCCGCGCTTGTCATTCACCTTCAGCGGCGGCGTGTTGAGGTTGCGCGCGCGCAGCGAGATCTTCTGGCCGCTTTGCAGCGGGTTGGTCCAGCGCAGGCCCTCGGTGCGGTCGGTGCCCTAGTACTCGCCGAAGAGCGTGAGGATGATGCCCTCGTTGGGCTGCAGCATGTACAGGCCCGGAATGAGCACGAGGCCGATCACGATCAGCAGGATGCTCATGGGCAGCGGCATCAGGCGCTGCACGATCGCCCAGACGCCGACGGCGATCAGCAGCAGCACCACGGCGGTCACGCCGTAGCCGTTGATCGACCGGTAGGGGCGCTCCTTGCGGACCGGTCGGGGATTGGTGTTGGGGGTCTTCTCTGGCATCGATGCCTCCGTTGAAAGTGATATCACTTTAATATCTTTTTGAGGGCAGTCAAGATGTTTCCGATTTCCCGACGACCGTTCTGGCTTTCCGTCGCCGTGCTGGCGACGAGCCTGCTTGGCGCTGTGCCGGCCAGCGCCACTTCATGCGCCGGCCGCACCTCATTCCTCGATTCGGTCACGGCCGCGCGCGCGGAGCCACGCGCCCGCGTGATGCGCGTGCGGGTGGTGCCCTTCGACCTGGGTGTGCCGAACTACACGCCACCGCCGGACTCCTTCATGTTCGAGCCGGTCGAGTTCCTCGACGGCAGACGCGGCGGCAAGGCCGCAGGCCGCTTCATCGGCAACGGCGTTCTGCACTTCATGCTCAACGTGGCACCGCCGGGGCGCCTGGAGCCGCTGCCCCAGGGCTCCGAATGGATCGTGCTGGCGTGGGACAACGGCGAGGGTTCCCTGAACGTCGGCCCCTGCGGCTCGATCCTCGAAGTCCGGGGCGATGCGGTGCATGGTTTCATCCAGGGCGCGCCAACCAGCATCGACACCACGCAGACCATGCCGCTTCGCGAGTTGCGCCGCCTGCTGCCCGCGCCGAAGTAAAGACGGCCTGCTTTACCCCCGGTTTACCGGCTCGCAACGCACCGGACAGCCGCCGCATCTGAAATGCGCGGTGGTCCTTCGAGGGCCGGCCATCGAGGAAGGAACCAGCAATGAATCGCTCTCTGCAACGCCTCGCGCTCGCCGCGGCCCTCGTCGCCGTGAGCGGACACGGATTCGCGCAGTGCGGTGGAGGCGGCGCAGGCATGGGCGGCGGCCGGCGCGGCGCAAGGCCCGACAGCACCACGAGTCCGCGCACCGGTGACGGCCTCTCTACGCCCGCAACCGCAGCGGCCAAGGTCCGCGACAAGCTCTACGACCTGCGCGTTCAGCTCATGATCACGCCCGAGCAGTCTCCGCTGTGGGACCGCTTCTCCGATGCGGTGTGGGATCTCGCCGGCCGCGCCGGCATGGCCGCCGCGGCGCCATCGGACGACCAGACCGCGGTGCAGTTCGCCCAGCAGCGCGCCGTCCAGGCGCAAGACCGCGCGCGGCACGTGCAGGCGGTGAGCGACACGCTCGCGAAGCTCTATGAAGCGATGACGCCCGAGCAGCGCCACATCGCCGACCAGAACCTGCCGGCCGTCATTCCCTGACGAGGTGCATCAGTCGGCGAGGTCGAAGCAGCAGCCCGCGTAGTACGGCTTGTCGCCGCCGTCGACGAAGGGCACCTCGATCGGCTTGCCCTCGTTGCGCCACACATCCCGCTTCCGGTAGCCGGATCGCGCGAGATCGGCCAGCAGTTCGTCGTGATGCTGGATGCGATACGGGCACACCGCCACGCCGATGCTGTTGAGCGTGTAGATCGTGCGCTCCGGGTGCACGGCGGTTGTGTTCATCACGATGCGCCGGGGCTTCACCGCCAGCGAGGAAAGAATCGCGTCCATGCGCACCGGCAGGTACTGCAGGCTGCCCGACACGTACAGCAGGTCGCAGCCGCTCGCATCGCGGTAGTCGGTGGTGAAGCTCAACTGCGCTGTCGCCTCGCGCTTGATGGCCATCGCGCGGCCGCTCTCGACCACGCCGGGCACGTCGCACACCGTCCAGCGCAGGCTGTCGGGGTAGCTCAGCACGCGCCGGAAGGCGTAGTACTTGATGCCGACGTGCCCGCCCAGGTCGAACACGCGCGTCATGCCCGCGTCGATGGAACGGCCGAGCCAGAAGAGGCCGGGGTAGTCGTAGAAGTAGATCTGCGGGCTGTAGAGCTCGCCCGCGTCCGCATTGGCATAGCCCACGGCCTTGCTGGAAGGCGCTCCGGCCTCGGCCGCCGCGAAGCTCTCGAACGAACCCATGAAGAGGTTCTCGTCCGTGTTGGCGAGGAACTTGCGCCTGTAGGCGCTTTCGCGGGGCGGAAACGGCAGAAGGCTGGACAGCATTTCTTTCTCCGGTGGCCAGCCCATTCTGGGCGCAACCGGCGCTCCCGGGCGCTATAGCCCAGTGCCGTTGGGGCAGTTACCCCATGGAGGTTACATACCGCTCGCCAGCGCCGCAGCCGCCGCCCGCGTCTCCACGCCCAGCTTCTCGAAGATGTGCTCCAGGTGCTTGTTCACCGTGCGCGGGCTGGTGCCCAGGATCTCGCCGATGTCGCGGTTGGTCTTGCCCTTGGCGAGCCATGACAGCACTTCCGTCTCGCGCGGCGTGAGCGCGGCCTCGGCCAGGCGGGTTGCCGGCCCCTCGCGCTGGATGGCGAAGAGCAGCATCGTCTCGCCGAGCGCCGCCGCGCCGAGGTTGCGCACCGACAGTCGCATGCCGGTGGCCGTGCCGATGGCAATGGCCGCACCGGGCGCAAGCGCCGCATCGAGCGACGCCGGCAGCAGTCCCGGCGCCACAGGGTCTTCCAGCGCATGCAGCCACAGCGCGGCCTGCGGCGAGCGCCACGCGATGCGCCCGCGCGTGTCGACGAACACCACGCCCATGCCGGCCACGTCCACCGCGTCGCGGGCCATGCGCGTGATGCGGGCGTTGCGCGCATGCGTGTGCAGCCGCGCCAGCACCTCCTGCGCGCGGATCGGCTTCACTACGTAGTCGACACCGCCGCACTCGAAGCCTTCGACCACGTGCGTGGTTTCCGACAGGCCCGTCATGAACAGAACGGGGATGTGCGCCCACGCCGGGTTGGCCTTGATGCGCCTGCAGGTCTCGAAGCCTGAGAGGCCGGGCATCAGGCCGTCGAGCAATATCGCGTCGGGCACCACCAGTTCGAGCCGCTGCAGAGCGGCCTCGCCGTCGGCCGCCACCAGCACGGTGTAGCCGCTTGCCTCCAGCGTGTCGCACAGCATGCCTAGGCTGCTGGGCGCGTCGTCCACCACCAGCACGACGGGGCGTTCGGACGATGGCGATTCAGGAGGCGAGGGTGTCTGCATCTTCGGCCAGTGCGTTGCGGAGTTTGTCGAGTTCGAAGCGCGAGACCATGCCGCGCAGCCAGGTGCAGGTCGATGCTGCCGCGGGCGATGCGGCGGCCAGCCGGTCGAGCGTGGTGTGAAGGCCGCGCACGTGGCCCATCTGCGCGAGGCGCATGAGTTCGGCGCGGTCGTCTTCGGAGAGGGCGAGCTGGCACGGGCGCTGCGGCACGTCTTCTTCCTCGCCGCCTGTGCCCGGCAAGGCAGCGCTGCCCGATAGCCATTCGAGGCCCAGGTGCCGCTCCAGCGTGGCGATCAGCTCCGATTCGATCACCGGCTTGCCCACGAAGGCCTGGCAGCCTGCCGCGCGCAGCCGCTCGGCCTGGTTCTCGAACATGTTGGCCGAGACGATGATGATCGGGATGTCGCCGAAGCCCGCGGCGCGCACCGAGGCTGCGGTCTGCCAGCCGTCCATGTCGTCCATCGTCAGGTCGAGCAGGATGGCCGAGGGCAGCTCCTCGCGCAGGCTGTCGAGGCATTCGGTGCCGCTCGCGGCCTCGCGCACCTCGAAGCCCAGCGGCGCGAGCATGCCGGCGAGCATCTGGCGCTGCACCGGCTGGTCGTCCACCACCAGCAGCGTGCGGCGCGCGCCGATGTAGCCCGACACCGGCTGTCGCAGCGCGCCGGCCTTGCCGGCCTGCGGGCCCGGGTCGGCCACCTCGCGCAGGTACACGCGCACGCTGAAGGTGCTGCCTTGCGACGAGGTCGATGCCAGCTTGAGCTCGCCGCCCATCAGCGAGGTGAGCAGCCCGGTGATGGTCAGGCCCAGCCCCGTGCCCGGCTCGCCGCGACGGCGGCCCGCGGCGCCGCGCTCGAAGGGCAAAAAGATGCGCTGATGGTCCTGCGGCGCCACGCCGATGCCGGTGTCGACCACGTCGAAGCGCAGCACCTCGCGCCGCGCGTCCACGTGCAGCGTGACGGTACCGCTGTCTGTGAAGCGCACCGCGTTCGTCAGCAGGTTGATGAGGATCTGCCGCAGCCATTTCGCGTCCGCATGCACCCACGGCGGCAGCCGACCCGCATGCGTGTAGACGAAGGCCAGGCCCTTGTTCTCGGCCTGCGGGCGAACCATGTGCACGAGCTGGTCGAGAAAGGCCGGCAGCGCGAGCGGCGCTGGTTCGAGCTGGAGCCGTCCGGCCTCGATGCGCGCTAGGTCGAGCAGGCCGTCGATCAGGCCCAGCATGTGTTCGCCGCTGCGGTGAATGGTCTGCACCGCATCGCGCGGCGGCGTGACGGCATCGCCCTTGAGCAGGATCTGCGAGTAGCCGAGGATGCTGTTGAGCGGCGTGCGCAGCTCGTGCGTCATGCCGGCCACGTAGCGCGTCTTGGCCTGGTTGGCGGCCTCGGCGGCTTCCTTGGCGGTCTGCAGCGCGGCATCGGTGCGGCGGTGCGCCTCGATCTCCAGCGCCAGCAGGTTGTTGTGGCGGTTCGATTCTTCCTGCGCCATCTGCCGGCTCTCACTGCCCAGCACCACCCACCACGCAGCCACCGCGGCCACGACGGAAAGCAGCGCGAACACCTTCAGGAAGGCAGTCGCCATGACCGAATCGCTGGTGCCCGCCAGCGCCTCCTGCGCATAGACCACGCCAACCACGGTGGCCAGCAGCGCGATGAGCGAGGCCGCCACCAGCATGTAGTGCGCCACGCGGAAGTTGAGCCGCGCCGACAGGGCAGGCGGCAGCAGCGCCTGCAGCCAGCCGCTCATCTGCTCGGCGGCGCGCGAGTCGGTCTTGCAGCGGTCATGGCAGCGCGATTCGAGCGTGCAGCACAGCGAGCAGATCGGCGCGCTGTAGGCCGGGCAGTGCGCCATGTCCTCCGACTCGAAGCTGTTGTCGCACACCGAGCACTTCACGCCCTGGCCCGGCTTCCAGCGCTCGATGTCGTTGCGCGCGAGGTAGTAGCGCCCGCGCGTGCGCCACGCGAGCAGCGGCGACAGCGCCATCGCCGTTGCGAGCGCGATGAAGGGCGAGAAGGCTTTCGCCCAGTGCCCCAGGGCACCCGAGTAGGCGAGCATGGCCAGCGCCGCCGCCACCAGCATCGACACCAGCCCCACCGGGTTGATGTCGTACAGGTGCGCGCGCTTGAACTCGATGGTCTTCGGGCTCCAGCCCAGCGGCTTGTTGATGACCAGGTCGGCCACCAGCGCACCGACCCAGGCGATGGCGATGTTGCTGTAGAAGCCCAGCACGTGCTCCAGCGCGGCGAACACGCCCAGCGCCATCAGCAATATCGCGATGACCACGTTGAACACCAGCCACACGACGCGCCCCGGGTGGCTGTGCGTGAGCCGCGCGAAGAAGTTCGACCACGCCAGCGAACCCGCGTAGGCGTTCGTCAGGTTGATCTTCATCTGCGACACCAGCACGAACAGCACCGTGATGCCCAGCACCCAGGCCGGATCGCGCAGCACGTACGAGAAGCCCGTGAGGTACATCTGCGTGGGCTCGATCGCATGGTTGCCCGGAATCTCGTGCTGCAGCGCCAGGAAGGCCAGGAACGCGCCGCCCATCATCTTCAGCATGCCCGGCACGATCCAGCCCGGCCCCGCGACCAGCACGGCCGTCCACCAGCGCACGCGGTTGGCGGCGGTCTTCTCGGGCAGGAAGCGCAGGTAGTCGACCTGCTCGCCGATCTGCACCACCAGCGAGAAGGCCACGGTGGCGGCGGCGCCGAACATCAGCGGGTCGAAGCCACTGCTGTCGGAGGTGCGGCCGACCAGCCCGGTGAAGTCGGCGTACAGCTCGGGCTTCTTCACCAGCACCGCGATGAAGGGGCAGACGAACAGCACGATCCAGATCGGCTGCGTCCACAGCTGCAGCCCCGAGATGAGCGTGATGCCGCGCGCCACCAGCGGAATGATGACGATCGACGACACCATGTACAGCAGCCACAGCGGCCAGTCGAGGTACATCTGCAGCGCCAGCGCGAGGATGGCCGCCTCCAGCGCGAAGAAGATGAAGGTGAAGCTCGCGTAGATCAGCGATGTGAGCGTGGGGCCCAGGTAGCCGAAGCCCGCGCCGCGCGTGAGCAGGTCCATGTCCACGCCGTGGCGCGCCGCGTAGTACGAGATCGGCAGGCCCGTCAGGAAGGTGATGAGCCCGACCACGAGGATGGCCCACAGCGCGTTCGAGAAGCCGTAGCTCAGCGCGATGGCACCGCCGATGGCCTCCAGCGCCAGGAAGGAGGTCGCGCCGAAGGCCGCGTTGGCCACGCGGAACTCCGACCACTTGCGGAAGCTGCGCGGCGTATAGCGCAGCGCGTAGTCCTCCAGCGTCTCGTTCGCGACCCAGGCGTTGTAGTCGCGGCGGATGCGAAAGATCTTCTGTCCGGAGACGGATTGCATGGCGGGTTCTCGCGGCGGCGGTGGCATGAGGCGGGTACAGCAAGAAGCGCTCCCTGTGCCCCTTTCGTGATGACTTCGGCCGATGTCTGGCTCGCGAGTCTGCAGGCAGGGCGGACCTCCGCCGCTACGTTGAATGACGTATTCGCGCAAACCCGAGTGATTTCTAAAGTTCCAGCCATGGTGCTTGGGGCACCGTCCGATGCACTGCGATGGTGCGCGGCCTTCCTTTCCAACAACCTGCCTGGAGTTTCCTGATGTCGCGTGATACCGATCTTTCCCTCGATGCCATGGCATTGCGCCGCCGCCGCCTGCTGCAGGGCGCCGCCGCGCTGCCCGTGATGGGCCTGAGCGGCCTGAGCTTCGGCCAGGGCCAGTTCCCCACGGCCAAGGTCAACACCACCAAGCTCGCCGTGACCGACACCGAGGTGACGGTGGGCCAACTGCATTCGTCCACCGGCACCATGGCCATCTCGGAGACCGGCTCCATCCAGGCCGAGCAGCTCGCCATCGACCAGATCAACGCCATGGGCGGCATCCTGGGCCGCAAGATCAAGGTCATCAAGGAAGACGGCGCCTCCGACTGGCCCACCTTCGCCGAGAAGTCGAAGAAGCTGCTGGTCAACGACAAGGTCGCGGCCGTCTTCGGCTGCTGGACCAGCGCCTCGCGCAAGGCCGTGCTGCCGGTGTTCGAGAAGGAGAACGGCCTCTTGTACTACCCGACCTTCTACGAAGGCCTGGAGCAGAGCAAGAACGTGATCTACACGGGCCAGGAGGCTACGCAGCAGATCATCTGGGGCCTGGACTGGGGTGCGAAGGAGAAGAAGGCCAAGACCTTCTTCCTCGTGGGTTCCGACTACATCTGGCCGCGCACCTCGATGAAGATCGCGCGCAAGCACATCGAGAACTTCCAGAAGGGTTCGGTGAAGGGCGAGGAGTACTACCCGCTGGGCCACACCAACTTCAACTCGCTGATCAACAAGATCAAGGTGGCCAAGCCCGACTGCATCTTCGCGGCGGTGGTGGGCGGCTCGAACGTGGCCTTCTACAAGCAGCTCAAGGCCGCGGGCATCACGGGCGACAAGCAGTTCCTGCTGACGCTGGCCGTGACGGAAGACGAAATGACCGGCGTGGGCGGCGAGAACTTCGCGGGCTTCTACTCGTCGATGAAGTACTTCCAGACGCTGGACAACGCGAACAACAAGAAGTTCGTGGAAGCCTTCAAGGCGAAGTACGGCAAGGACGCCGTCATCGGCGACGTGACGCAGGCGGGCTACCTCGGCCCCTGGCTGTGGAAGGCCGCGGTGGAGAAGGCCGGCAGCTTCGACGTGGACAAGGTGGTGGCCGGCTCGCCGGGCATCGAGCTGAAGACCGCGCCCGAGGGCTACGTGAAGCTCGACGCCAACCACCACCTGTGGAGCAAGGCCCGCATCGGGCAGGGGCAGGCGGACGGCACCTTCAAGGTGGTTGCCGAATCGGCCGAGCTCATCCAGCCCGATCCGTTCCCCAAGGGCTACCAGTAAGCCGCAAGCCTGTCCCGTTGCTCCTTCCCCCGCGCGGGGGAGGGAGCCGACACCACAACCCCGGAACAACTAGCCATGACTCTGTCGGACATGCTGAACATCGGCCTCATGCAGGGCTTCGCGGGGCTGAGCCTCTTCGCGGTGCTGCTGCTGATGGGGCTGGGCCTGGCGATCATCTTCGGCCAGATGGGCGTGATCAACATGGCGCATGGCGAGTTCATGACCATCGGCGCCTACTCGATCTACCTCGCGGCGCGCGTCACCGAGAGCCTCGCGCCCGAGTTCATGCCGTACTACTTCCCGATCGCCATCGCGCTGGCCTTCGTCTTCGCATTCATCGTCGGCTGGATCGTGGAGTGGGCGCTGATCCGCCATCTCTACAAGCGCCCGCTCGATACGCTGCTGGCCACCTGGGGCGTGAGCCTGGGGCTGCAGCAGATCTTCCGCACCTTCATCGGCCCGAAGGAGGTGAGCCCCACGCTGCCCGAGTGGCTCATGGGCTCGTGGACGCCGCACGAGGGCCTGGACATTCCGATCAACGGCCTGTTCGTGCTGGCGCTCACCGCGCTGGTCACGGGCGGCGTGCTGATCGCGCTGCACAAGAGCCGCTGGGGCCTCAGGGTGCGCGCCACCGTGGCCAATCGCACGATGGCCAACGCCACCGGCATCGACACCAAGAAGACCGACCGCCTGACCTTCGCTATCGGCTGCGGCATTGCGGGCGTGGCGGGCGCGGCCTTCACCACCATCGGCTCGACCGGGCCGCCCTCGGGCTCGCTCTACATCGTCGACGCCTTCCTGGTCGTCACCTTCGGCGGCGCGGCCAGCCTCTTCGGCACCGTGGTCTCGGCCTTCGGCATTGCCCAGACGCAGTCGATTTCCGAGTTCTTCATGACCGGCTCGATGGCCAAGGTGCTCACGCTGTCGCTGATCGTGCTGATCCTGATGATGCGACCGCAAGGCCTGTTCGCCGTGAAAGTGCGACGTTGAACCCGATTCCTCTTTGGAGAACGTTCCGATGAATTTCATCAAGGCCTCGATCCAGCGCTACCAGCTCGGCAGCCTGCTGCTCCTGGTGCTGCTGCTCGCGGTGGTGCTGCCGCTGTCGCTCGACATCTTCCGCCTCAACCTCGTGGGCAAGTACCTCACCTACGCCTTCGTGGCCGTGGGCCTCGTCATGGTGTGGGGCTACGGCGGCGTGCTGAGCCTGGGGCAGGGTGTGTTTTTCGGCATCGGCGGGTACGCGATGGCGATGTTCCTCAAGCTCGAGGCCTCCGACCCGGTCTCCACCAAGATCCAGACCACGCCCGGCATCCCGGACTTCATGGACTGGAACCAGATCACCGAGCTGCCCGCGCTGTGGCTGCCCTTCAAGAGCCTGCCGCTGAGCCTCGTGCTGGTGGTGCTGGCGCCGATGGCACTGGCCTGGCTCGTGAGTTTCGCGATGTTCAAGCGCCGCGTGGGCGGGGTGTATTTCGCGATCATCACGCAGGCGGTGGCACTGATCTGCACGGTGCTCATCATCGGCCAGCAGGGCTACACCGGTGGCGTGAACGGCATGACCGACCTGAAGACCATGCTTGGGTGGGACACGCGCACCGACGGCGCCAAGTACGTGCTGTATTACGTCTGCGTCGGCCTGCTGGTGGCGAGCATCCTGCTGTGCCGCTGGATACAGACCAGCAAGCTCGGCACGCTGCTGCTGGCGATGCGCGACAAGGAAGACCGCGTGCGCTTCTCGGGCTACGACGTGTCGAACTTCAAGGTCTTTATCTTCTGCCTGGCCGCCGGTCTCTCGGGCATCGGCGGTGCGATGTTCGCGCTGCAGGTGGGCTTCATGTCGCCGAGCTTCGTGGGCATCGTGCCCTCCATCGAAATGGTGATCTTCTGCGCGGTCGGCGGACGCATGAGCCTGGTGGGCGCGGTGTACGGCGCGCTGCTGGTGAATGCGGGAAAGACGCTGTTCTCGGAGAGCTTCCCGGATCTGTGGCTGTTCCTGATGGCTGGGCTCTTCATCGGCGTGACGATGGCCTTCCCGATGGGGCTTGCGGGTGTGTGGGAGGAAAAGATCCGGCCCTGGTGGAAGTCGCGCCGGCAGGCGCTGCGCGATGCAGCCGTCAAGCCGCCTCCAGTTGCAACCGCACCCGTGGCACCGACCGTGCCATCACAACCCGAACCGACGCTGCCCGAAGGCGTCGGCAGCCAGCGCGCCTGAGCACGGAGCACCCCCATGAGCAACACAGACTTCGCGCTCGCAGTGGAAGACCTCACCGTCTCCTTCGACGGCTTCAAGGCCATCGACGACCTCACGCTGTACATCGACCGCAACGAGCTGCGCGTGATCATCGGCCCCAACGGCGCGGGAAAGACCACGCTGCTCGACCTGATCTGCGGCAAGACGCGCGCGAGCGCAGGCAGCATCAAGTTCAGGAACACCGAACTCACGAAGATGGCCGAGCACAAGCGCGTGCGGCTGGGCATAGGCCGTAAGTTCCAGACGCCGTCGATCTACGAGAACCTTTCGGTATTCCAGAACCTGGAGGTCTCGTTTCCCAAGGGCCGTTCGGTGTTCGGAGCGCTTGCTTTCAAGTGCGACGAAGAGGTCAAGGCCAGGGTGCAGGCCGTCGCCGAAGAAATCGGCCTTGCCGACAGGCTCGATACCGAGGCAGGATTGCTGAGCCACGGCCAGAAGCAATGGCTGGAGATCGGAATGCTGTTGATGCAGGAACCCGAACTTTTGATGCTCGACGAGCCCATCGCCGGCATGAGCGCGCGCGAGCGCGAACTCACGGCCGACCTGCTCAAGCGCATCTGCCAGAACCGCGCCGTGATCGTCATCGAGCACGACATGGCCTTCGTGAAGCAGATCGCGCACAAGGTCACGGTGATGCACCAGGGAAAGATCCTCGCCGAGGGGCCGATGGAGAAGGTGCAGGCCGATCCGAAGGTCATCGACGTCTACCTGGGGCACTGACATGAGCAACATCAACCTCAAGGTCGAGGACCTTCACGTCGCCTACGGCCAGAGCGAGGCCCTGCACGGCATCTCGTTCGATGGCCATGCCAACGAGACCGTCGCCATCATGGGCCGCAACGGCATGGGCAAGACCACGCTGTTCAAGAGCCTGATGGGCGTGCTGCCGCTCAAGAGCGGGCGCATCGAGGTGGCGGGCCAGGACGTGTCGCGCGACGAGAGCTTTCGCCGCGTCGCCAAGGGCATCGCCTACGTGCCGCAGGGCCGGATGATCTTCCCGACGCTGACGGTGGAGGAGAACATCCAGACCGGACTGGAGAACTCGCAGACCCGCCGCATTCCCGAGGAGATCTACGCGCTGTTCCCCGTGCTGTGGGACATGAAGAACCGCAAGGGCGGCAACCTCTCGGGCGGGCAACAGCAGCAGCTCGCCATCGCGCGCGCCCTCGTCACCGATCCCAAGGTGCTGCTGCTCGACGAGCCCACGGAAGGTATTCAGCCTTCGATCATCAAGGACATCGCCAAGGCGCTCAACGAGATCCGCAAGCTGCGCGGCATCACCATCGTCGTGTCCGAGCAGGTGCTCAGCTTTGCGATGGATGTGGCCGACAGGTTGTTCGTCATTGAAGGCGGCCGGCTGGTGCACGAGACCGCGCGCGACAAGACCGACGTCGACCACATCAAGGCCTATCTCTCTGTTTAACCACAACCCCAGGAGCCACTGCAAATGACGGACACGCTGATCAAGGTCGATCTGACCAAGTCGCCTACCGAGAACGAGTTGATTCACAACCGCTGGCACCCGGACATCCCGATGGCATGCTGGGTCAACCCGGGCGACGACTTCATCCTCGAGACCTTCGACTGGACCGGCGGCTTCATCAAGAACAACGACAGCGCGGACGACGTGCGCGACATCGACCTGAGCACGGTGCACTACCTCTCGGGCCCCGTGGGCGTGAAGGGCGCGGAGCCCGGCGACCTGCTGGTGGTCGACCTGCTCGACATCGGCGCCAAGCAGGACAGCCTCTGGGGCTTCAACGGCTTCTTCTCGAAGAAGAACGGCGGCGGCTTCCTCACCGATCATTTCCCCGAAGCGCAAAAATCGATCTGGGACTTCAAGGACATGTTCACCAGCTCGCGCCACGTGCCGGGCGTGAACTTCGCGGGCCTGATCCATCCCGGCCTGATCGGTTGCCTGCCCGACAAGCCCATGCTCGACATGTGGAACGAGCGCGAGAAGGCACTCATTGCCACCGACCCTGATCGCGTGCCCGGCCTGGCCAATCCGCCATTCGCCGGCACCGCCCACATGGGCAAGATGACCGGCGAGGCGAGGGCGAAGGCCGCTGCCGAAGGCGCACGCACCGTGCCTCCGCGCGAGCACGGCGGCAACTGCGACATCAAGGACCTGTCGCGCGGCTCGAAGGTGTTCTTCCCCGTGTACGTCGACGGCGCGGGCCTGAGCGTGGGCGACCTGCACTTCAGCCAGGGCGACGGCGAAATCACCTTCTGCGGCGCCATCGAGATGGCCGGCTGGGTGCACATGAAGGTCACGCTCATCAAGGGCGGCATGGCCAAGTACGGCATCAAGAACCCGATCTTCAAGCCCAGCCCGATCACGCCGCAGTACAACGACTACCTGATCTTCGAAGGCATCTCGGTCGACGAGAGCGGCAAGCAGCACTACCTCGACGTGAATGTGGCCTACCGCCAGGCCTGCCTGAACGCCATCGAGTATTTGAAGAAATTCGGCTACTCGGGCGCACAGGCCTATTCGATCCTGGGCACGGCGCCGGTGCAGGGCCACATCAGCGGCGTGGTCGACGTGCCCAACTCGTGCGCCACGCTGTGGCTGCCCACGGGCATCTTCGATTTCGACATCAACCCGAACGCTTCGGGGCCGGTGAAGATGATCGACGGCAGCGTCAGCATGCCGCTGTCGCACGACCTGCGCTGAAGAGAAGAGGAAGACGCTGCATGCCCACCTACGACTACGCCTGCGGTCACTGCGGCGGCTTCGAAGCGCTGCGGCCCTCGGGCCTGCGCGACGAGCCGGCCGCGTGCCCCGACTGCGGCAACGCTTCGCCGCGCGTGCTGTCAGCGGCACCGCGGCTGGCGTTGATGGCCTCGGGTACGCGCCGCGCGATGGAAACCAACGAGCGTGCGCGGCACGAACCCGGCAGTTCGCGCGACTATGCGCGCTTCAAGCATCCGGCGGGTTGCGGCTGCTGCAGCTCGGGCAAGCGCGGCGCGACGGTGACGGCGCCCAGCGGCGCGAAGTCGGCGCCATCACGGCGCCCGTGGATGATCAGCCACTGAAGCGGATCGTGACGCAGGCGCCGCCGGAGGCGCTGCGCGTCAGCGTCACCGTTGCGCCATGCAGCGCCACGATGTCGCGCACGATCGCCAGTCCGAGCCCGCTGCCCTGGCCCTCCACATGCTGGCCGCGGCAGTGGAATTGGAGCGAACCAGCCGCATCTCGATGGAACTGATCCGCCGGCAGCTCGGAAGGGGCTCTGTGGACAGGCTGGCGCTGCTCAACGCCGAACAGGCTCACCACCAGGCCGCGCTGGCGCTGGCACAGGCGCAGGCCACGAGGCTGGGCGACACCGCGGCGCTGTTCCAGGCGCTGGGAGGAGGGTGGTGGAACCGGCCTGCGGGCGAGGTTGCAGGCGCCCAACCCTGACCGATTCGGGGCAAACCCGGTTGACGGGGGCGGATTTCAAGATCCGCATTGTTTCAATCCCGTGAACGCCGCGGTTCAATTTGCGTGCGTTTTTCGTGCTCATTCAGGATCAAACTTCTCCTCACCAACCAACCGTTTGCCCTGAAGGAGATTGAAATGAATGCCTCGAAGATCCTCGCCGCTGCTGCCCTCTCGCTCCTGGCTGCTGCCGGAGCCCACGCAGAAACCTACGACGGCGTGCACGTCGTGAATTCGTCCGTGACCCGCGCTGAAGTCGCACCGCAAGCCGCTGCCGCCGCCCGTGCCGGCAACGAATACAGCGATGCATCGAGCGCCGGTGCCCAGACCTTCACGTCGACCGCCAACCGCGCGACCGTGCAGGCCGAAGCCGTCGCCAAGGCGCACGACCCGCTCGCCAGCCTCGACCGCCGCGCGTTCTACCGCGACGAAGTGCCGGCTGCCTACAAGAAGCCCAGCGTGTCGTTCACGCGCCAGGCTGGCCTGTAAGCCGAGCGAACCGGTAAGCCGATCGGATCGCATCGGCTTCATGAGTGCAAAAGAAGAAGGGCCCGAGGGCCCTTTCTTCGTTTCTTGAACATTGGTATTAATGAAAGGTCGAGCCCGACCTGCCGCGTTGGCACAAGAGAGGCCGTACCTCCCTCGTTCGAGTGATGCACCGCTTGAAGGATTGACGCACATTCCGGCCTGAGTTCAGGGGCACGGGTGCGCGCATCGAGCAACGCACTTGCCATCCATCCACTCGAGCAAGGAGCACAGCCATGTCTTTCAAGATTCTCTGCTGCGACGGCGGCGGTATCCGGGGCGTCATCACGGCACTGCTGATCCAGGATCTGGACCAGAGCTTCGGCATCATCGGAAGCGCGAACGGTTTCGCCGGCACTTCCACCGGTGGCCTGATCTCGCTGGGCCTGGTGAACAACGTTGGCATCGATGCCATCGTCAAGCTCTACGAGAACGAAGGCTCCACCATCTTCAAGCCCAACGGCTGGCTGCTGGACGCACAGGCCAAGCAGCAGGACAAGGCGCCGGCGCAGTCGACGGAAGAGCTGCTGGGCAGCGGCCCGGGCATCTTCAAGTGCCAGTACGTCAATACCGGCTTGCAGACGGTCGCCCAGCAGCTGGTGGGCAGCGGCGCGCTGTCGTCGGCGAGCCGCTTCGTGGCCGTCAACTCCGCACGACTGTGGGACGCAAGCCAGAACAGCTGGGCGCCGTGCACCATCTCCAACGGCCCGAACAACGCCTACCGCGGCATCAGCATGGTCGATGCCGCGCTGGCCACCTCGGCCGCGCCGACGTACTTCCCGCCGTACCAGGTGGGCGGCTTCGGCTACTTCGCCGATGGCGGCACCTTCGCCAACAACCCCTCGATGACGGCGATCGTGGAAGCGATCTACCAGGGCTACGCCAGCGCCACGTCGGACATCGTGATGCTGTCGCTGGGCACCGGCGCCAATCCGGTGGGCGTGCCGCCAACCTCCGTCTCCAACCCGCTGGACTGGGGCGTCACGCATTGGCTGTGGCCGTTCAGCGACGGCGTGGTGCCGGCCACTGCGCTGCTCAACCTCACCATGGATGCCACCGCAGAGTTGGCGGCGGTCCAGGCCGGCCAGCTGCTCGGCGGCAACTACATGCGCGGCAACGTTCCGCTCGCCGAGCCGTTCGGCCTTGACGACTACAAGAACGTGGGCGAGCTGGTGAGTGCAACGCAGAGCTACATCGAAACCTCGCCCGAGTGGGCGGCGGTGCGCAGCTGGGTGCAGACGAACTGGACGTGAGCGAGGCGGACCGAAGCCCGCAGTCGCCGCAGCCGCATCTGCGGCATTGCCCGGCTCAAATGCCTACAGCTTCTCGCCTTCCTTGAGCACGCCCGCGTTGCGCAAGGCGGCGTCCAGCCACTTGGCCGCCGTGTTGCCCTGCTTGATGGCATCGATGCGCGCGGCTTCGTCTTCGACCTTCTTCTGCGCAGCCAGCAGAAGCGCTTCCACCTTCTCGCGTTCGACGACGACCACACCATCTGCATCGCCGACGACCAGATCGCCGGGGCGCACGGCCACGCCGCCGACCGACACCGGATGCCCGATGCGCCCCGAGGCCAGCTTGGTCGGGCCGTTGGGATTGGTGCCGACCGAGAAGACAGGAAAGCCCATCTCGTCGATCTCCACGCTGTCGCGCACTGCGCCGTCGATCACCACGCCGGCGATGCCGACCTGGCGGCAGGCGTTCATCATGATCGTGCCCATGAGAGCCGCGCTCTGGTCGCCCTTGCCGTCGATCACCAGCACGTCGCCAGGCTTGGCGAGCGCGATGGCGGCGTGGATCATCAAGTTGTCGCCCGGCCGCACTTCCACCGTGAGCGCGCTGCCCGCCAGCTTCATCCGGTGGCGCAGGGCCTGGATGCGGCCGTGCAGGGCGCCCCGGCGGCCGGCCACGTCGGCGAGGATGGCCGGCTGGAAGGCCGAGGCCTGCTGAACGAGATTGGAGGAAACGCGCTCGAAGTCGCGAACGATGTCCGGAAGCTGGTTCATGTTCTGGTTTCCGCTCATTCGGCCTTGACGTCCGCGTCCTTCACCACGCGGCCCCACTTGCGCTTGTCCGCCGTCAGGAAGGCGCGGAACTGCTCGGGCGTGCTTCCCACCGGCTCCAGGCCATCGGCCGCGAGCCGCTTGGAGATCTCGGGCATCGCGAGCACCTTGGCGACTTCGCGCTGGATGCGCTCGACCACGGCCGGAGGCGTGTTCTTCGCGGCGCAGATGCCAGCCCAGGTGACGGGGTCGAAGTCGGGGACACCGGCTTCGGTCACGGTCGGGATGTCCGGGAAGGCCGCCAGCCGGCGCGGGCTGGCCACCGCCAGCGCACGCAGCTTGCCGGAGCGGGCGTACTGCATCGAGCTCACGGGCTGGTCGAAGATCATCGAGACCTGGCCGGCGAGGAGGTCCGTCATGGCCTGGCCCGTGCCCTTGTAGGCCACGTGCACGATGTCGATGCCCGCGCGGCTCTTCAGCATCTCGCCTGCGAGGTGGCCGCCCGTGGCGGTGCCCGAGGAAGCGAAGTTGATCTCGCCCGGCTTCTGCTTGGCGTAGGCGACGAACTCCTTCACGCTCTTCACCGGCAGGCTGGAGTTGACCAGCAGCATGTAAGGTGCATTGACGATCTGCGTGACCGGCACGATGTCCTTCTCGGAGTCGAAGGGCATGCTCTTGAGCACGTGCGGCTGGATCGACAGCGTTCCCGTGGTGCACATCAGCAGCGTGTGTCCGTCGGCGGGCGCGGCGAGCATGGCCGATGCCGCGATGTTGCCGCCGGCGCCCGGCCGGTTGTCGATCAGCACCTGCTGCCCGAGTCCTTCGGCCAGCTTCGGTGCGATCAGCCGTGCCACCACGTCGTTGGAGCCTCCGGGCGAGAAGCCGACGAGGATCTTCACGGGCTTCGAGGGAAAGGAGTCGGCGGCCTGCGCGTGGGGGGCGCCAAGCCAGACGGTGCCCGCGGCAAGGGCCGGCAGCAGCTTCAGAAGGGTGCGGAGTTTCATTGCGGTTCCTGGTTGATTGCTTGGCCCGAGAGTTCCTCGCGTGCCCGCGCGATGCGCCGGCAACCTTCCAGCAGCTGTTCGGTGCTGGCGGCGAAGGAGAGGCGGAAATGCGTTGGCACGCCGTAGGCGCTGCCTTGGAGCGCTGCGAGATCCTGTGAGTCGAGCAGGTGCATCACCCAGTCGTCGCTGCTCTCGATCACGGTGCCCTTGCGGTTGCGCAGCCCGAAGAGGGCGCTGCACGAGGCGAAGATGTAGAACGCGCCATCGGGCACGTCGCACTGGATGCCGTCGATGGCATTGAGCGCCGCGACCACCGTGTCGCGCCGCTTCTGGTATTCGAGCCGGTTCGTGGCGATGGTTTCCTGCGGGCCCGTGAGCGCCGCGATAGATGCAGCCTGCGCGATCGAGTTGGGGCCGGAGGTGCTTTGCGACTGGAGCTTGACCATCGCCTTGATCAGCGCGGAAGGCCCCGCGCCGTAGCCGATGCGCCAGCCCGTCATTGCATAGGCCTTGGACACGCCGTTCACCGTCAGCGTGCGATCCTTGAGGTCGGGTGCCGCCTCGGCCATGGTGGCGAACTCGACGTCGCTGTAGATCAGGTGCTCGTAGATGTCGTCGGTCAGCACCCAGACGTGCGGGTGACGGCGCAATACTTCGGCCAGCGCCTGAAGCTCTGCGCGCGTGTAGGTCGCGCCGCTCGGGTTGTTCGGGGAGTTGAGCATCAGCCAGCGCGTCTTGCCGGTGATGGCGCGCTCGAGGTCGGCGGGCTGGAGCTTGAAGCCCGACGCGGCGGGGCAGTCGACGAAGACCGGAACGCCGCCCGCCAGCAGCGCGATGTCGGGGTAGGACACCCAGTAGGGCGCCGGCACGATGACCTCGTCGCCCGCCGCGACCGTGCACATGAGCGCGTTGAAGATCACCTGCTTGGCGCCGGTGCCGACGATGATCTCGCCCGGCGTGTAGGCCAGTCCGTTCTCGGTCAGGAACTTGCCGGCGATGGCTTCCTTGAGGGCAGGCGTGCCGCCCACGTCGGTGTAGCGGGTCTGCCCGGCGGCCATGGCTCGGATGGCGGCCTGCTTGATGTGCTCGGGCGTCTCGAAGTCGGGCTCGCCGGCGGTCAGGCCGAGGATGTCGCGGCCCGCGGCGCGCAGCTCGCGGGCCCGCTGGCCGGCCATGGAGCTGGGAGACGGTTTGATTCGATTCAGGCGTGGTGCGATGTGAAGCATGCATGCAGTATCAAAGTGCATGCCTCGCAGGACAAACGAGAAATCGGACCGGCGCGGTATTCCTTTTTTTCCTGGCAACCCATGGGCGTACATTCCGCTGGCATGAACTTCACCTTCAAGCAGCTGGAGGCCTTTCTCTTCAGCGCCAAGCTCCAGAGCTTCAGCGCCGCGGCGGTAAAGCTGCACACCACGCAGTCGGCCATCTCCAAGCGCCTGGCCGAGCTGGAGGATTCATTGGGCGGCCCCTTGCTGCATCGCACCTCGCACGGGCTGGAGCTGGCCCATGCAGGGCGCGAGCTGCTGCCGCTCGCGGAAGAGGCCCTGCGGCTGTGGCAGCGCATCGAGCACGACATCAGCGTCGACAAGACGCTGCGTGGCACCTTCAGGGTGGGCGTGACGGAGCTGATCGCGATGACCTGGCTCACTCGGCTCATCCAGCTGCTGCAGAAGCTGCATCCCGAGGTGACGCTCGAGCCGGTGGTGGATGCGGGGCTCACGCTCTTCGAGCGGCTGGAGGCCAACAAGCTCGACCTGACCATCATGCCGGGCATCTTCTGGGGGCAGGCTTTCGAGTCGGTGAAAGTAGGGCAGGTCGACCAGGCCTGGATCGCGAGCCCGCGCCTCGTCATTCCCAACCGGGCGCTGAAGCCGCACGAGTTCGCCGACTACCCGGTGATCGAGCAGCCGGCCGGCGCCTCGAAAAACAGGTTCTACGAAGCGTGGCGCGCCGAGCACGGCTTCCGCTTCGGCAAGGTGATGCTGACGAACAGCACCACCGTGCTGCGCGAACTGACGATCAGCGGCTTCGGCATCAGCCAGCAGGCGCTCGACTACGTGCGCCCGGACATCCGCAGCGGCCTGCTGCGCATCGTCAGGAGCGACCCGATGCCGCCGCCGCTGGTCTACAGCGCGGTCTACCGGCGCGACAGCTCGAGCCCGGCGCTCGCGCGCATCGTCGAGCTGGCGGTGAAGACATGCGATTTCACCCTGAGGGCAAGCCAGCACGACGTGGCACCGCCAAACCCACCGCGCGGCTCCGGTTCGACCCTGCGGCAACGTTCGCCACGGCAGGGCGCCGCGAAGAAGCCAGCGAGGAAGGCCAGGAGATAGTTTTTCCTGGTTTACTGCCTATGCTTGGAAAATATACGCATTGAGTATATATTTGCGGCCCATGAACATGCCGCAGCAAGTGCTTCTCCGCGACGCGATGCGTCAACTCAACATGACGCGCGACGCCTTCGCGGAGCGCATCGGCAGCCGCAGGAGAGCGCTCGACGCCTGGCTGCTGCCCGACGAATCCAATGAATTCCGGGCGATGCCAGAGGTCGCGCGGCGCTTCGTGAGCGAAATCCTGGCATCCGACGGGCGGCGCAGTGAATATACGCAAAGCGCACATGAAGGCGCACTGCGGAAGTCGCTGGCCATCGAGGGCTCGCACCACCTGCTGTCGGTCAGCCAGTTCAATCGCGATGCCATCGACGAGCTGTTCCAACTGGCCGACGTGATGCAGCCCATCGCGCGCCGCCGCAAGGTCAGCCGCGTGCTCGAAGGGGCGGTGCTCGCCAACCTGTTCTTCGAGGCCAGTACGCGCACTCGCGTGAGCTTCGGCGCCGCGTTCTGCCGGCTGGGCGGCTCGGTGTGCGACACCACCGGCTTCACCTTCTCGTCGATGGCCAAGGGCGAATCGATCTACGACACCAGTCGCGTCATCAGCGGGTACGTCGACGCCATCGTGGTGCGGCATCCGGAGCAGGGCTCGGTGGCGGAGTTCGCGCGTGCCACCAACGTGCCGGTCATCAATGGTGGCGACGGGCCGGGCGAGCATCCGAGCCAGGCGCTGCTCGACCTGTACACCATCCAGCGCGAGTTCTCGCGCCTGGGCAAGCTGGTCGACGGTGCTCACATCGCGATGGTCGGCGACCTGAAGTACGGGCGCACGGTGCATTCGCTCATCAAGCTGCTGGCGCTCTACAAGGGGCTGAAGTTCACGCTGATCTCGCCGCCTTCGCTCGCGATGCCCGCGGAGATCGTCGAGGCCGTGAGCCGCAACGGCCACGTGGTCGAGACGGCCGCCACGCCCGCGCAGGCGCTGGCCGGCGCGGACATCATCTACGCCACGCGCATCCAGAAGGAGCGCTTCGCGCAAGACGAGGTGCTGGAAGGCTTCGACAACGCCTTCGAGATCAACCGCGCGCTTGTCGAATCGGCCTGCAGGCCCAACGTGGTCGTGATGCACCCGCTGCCGCGCGACGGCCGCCCCGGCTCGCACGACCTGAGCGTCGATCTCAACAACGACCCGCGCCTGGCCATCTTCCGCCAGACCGACAACGGCATCCCGGTGCGCATGGCGATCTTCGCCACGCTGCTGGGCGTCGAAAAGCTGGTGAGCCGCTCGATGCGCGACGCGGCCTGGACGCCGCCCTCGCATATCGGGCCGGACGACAGCGTCTTCCACGGGCTCGACTGAGCGAGCCTTGCGCAGGCTTGCTCAGGCGTGCGCGAGGATGTTGACGAGCTTGCCGAACGGATCGCGCACGTAGAAGCGGCGCACGCCCCATGGCTCGTCCGCCGGGCCGTATTCGATGGCGAAGCCGGCGGCCTTCATGCGCTCGAAGGCTTCGTTCACATCGTCGACCTCGATGGAAAGGTCGGGCACCGGCGTGCCCGAGCCGCCCTCCGATGCAAAGCTGAGCTGCACCGTCATGCCGGCTTGCGAGCCGTAGGTCTGGATCCAGCCGTGGTCCATCAGCAGGTCGAGGCCGAGGATGTCCTTGTAGAAGACGGCGGCGCGCGCGGGCTCCGGCGTGGCGAAGTTGGCGACCAGTCGTTTGACTTTCATTGGGAGGGCTTTCTGATCGTGAAGGTCCGGGCGAGGCCGTTGCACTCGGCGTGCAGCAGGTCCCTTTCGACGCGGATGTTCGTCCATCGGTCGGTGTGGCCGTCCGAGTCGGCGATCTCGATGCAATCTGCGGACAAAACACGCCAGCTGAAAAGCGGTCCGCACACCGGGCCGTTCTTCGTACCGATGGTGGCGGCGACCTGGCCGCTCGCATTGAAGCGGTAGATGTTGATGGCCGTGTCGGACACGAGGGTCAGCGTGTGGTCGAGGGGGATTGCGGTGGCGGTCATACATTCGCTCCTCGGGTGGACAGATCGAGACCGATTGTTGCTGCTGCGTTGTTCGCCGCGTTCTCGAGCGCGGTCATTGCCAGGAAGCCAGGGTATTGCGCGCGCTGGGGATAGAGATGCCGGTGGTAGGCATCCCAGTAGCTCATCACGCGGCGCTCGGTCTTCTTGAGGTACTGCGTGTTTCGCGCTAGGAACTCGCCATAGAGCCCAAGGTCATCGCTTCGGCTATGCGCTTCGATGACCATGATGATGGGGAGGACGTACTCGCCCAGCAATGCGACTACGTACGGCACGACCCATGGCTGCGTTATCGGCAGCAGGCGCTCGAGGCAGCGTTGGCGTGCAAAGCCATCATGGTGCCGGGTGCCCAGGCAGGCTGCGATCTGGTGCGAGAGTTCCGACCCCTCGATCGCGCGGTCGAGCAGTGTTGGGCGGTAGTAGAGCCGGTTCGGTATCTCCAGCAACTCGCCCTGTACCTGTACGCAAAAGTTGCCGCTGCCCTGATGATCTTCCTCATGGACGAGTCGTGAGGCGACCCGTGCCACCTCGCCATTCAGCGATTGCGGGAAGGCCTTTGTTTCGATCAAGGGGCGCATTCGGCGGCAAGTGGTTCCGGAGGACTGATCGACCGAATATAGATGAGGGTCGCGTGATCCGACAGATCCCTGCGCTGTGCATCCTTGCGTATGCCGAAGCCCTTGCTCGTCATCTGCTGGTTTCTTGCGCCCTCACGCCCACCTAAGCGAACTCTCACTGCGGCCTAAGCGGACCCTCACCGACCGGTAAGTACCGCGTCCTAGAGTGAAACATCGTCATCACTCAAGGAGACAGCCATGAGAGTCCGTACAGCAGCCTTGTGCATCGCCGCCGTGCCCGCGCTGGCGCTGGCCTCGCTCGCGCACGCGGGTGGCCGCGCCGACCCCGACTATCCGCAGATCTCGCACTCGACGATGTCGCGCGATGCGGTCGCCGACGATGCCGCGCGTGCCAACAACGGCATCCACGCGACGGAGGTGCCGGAGTCGCAGGTGCAGCCGTCCGTTGCGGGCGCCGACCGTGCGCAGGTGCAGGCCGAGGCGATTCGTGCGAACAACGGCATTCATCCGACGGAGATCATGGAGTCGCAGGTGGCGCCGCCCGTGGCATCGGCGAACTCGTCGGCCGTGCACGCAATGGGCGAGTGAGACGCGGCTTTGCCAGTCTTCAATCGCGCGTGAGCACGAAGCGCCTGCGGATGCCGTCGGCAGCCGAAGGCGCGACCCACAGGTCGAACTCGCCGGGCTCGACCGTGGGCTTCATGTCCCGGCCGATGAACTGCAGGTCGTCCTTCGTGAGCGTGAACTCGACCTGCACCGACGCACCGGGCGCGATGCTCAGCTTGCGGAAGTCCTTGAGCTCGCGCACCGGCCGCGTCACGCTCGCGGCGCGCTGGTCGATGTAGAGCTGCACCACTTCCTCCGCCTCGCGCGCGCCGGTGTTGGTGACGGTGGCGCGCACGCGCAGCGTGTCCGACATCCGCAGGCGCTCGGTGCTCAGCTCGACGCTGTCGTAGCGCACGGGCGCATAGCCGATGCCGAAGCCGAAGGGGTAGAGCGCTTCGTTCGTCGCGTCGACGTAGCGGGTCTTGAAGGCCGTGTCGGGTGCGGTCTCGGGTGAGGGGCGGCCGGTGCGCTTGTGGGCGTAGTAGTAGGGCACCTGCCCGGCCGTCTGCGGAAAGCTGACCGGCAGGCGGCCCGAGGGATTGAAGTCGCCGAACACCACGTCTGCGATCGCATTGCCGGTCTGCACGCCGAGGAACCAGGTGACGAGGATGGCGCGCGCACTGCGCACCGCGCCCTTGAGCGCCATCGCGCGGCCGTTGCTCAGCAGCACGACCACCGGCTTGCCGGTGGCGGCCACGGCCTCGGCCAGGTCCTGCTGCGCCTGCGGCAGGCCGATGTCGCTGCGCGAGCGCGCCTCGCCCGACATCTTCTGGCTTTCGCCGATGGCCAGCAGCACCACGTCGGCATCGCGCGCTGCAGCGACCGCGGCGTCGATGCCGCCGGGCAGCGCCGACTCGATGCCCGAGCCGCGCACCACGTTCACCGAAGAGTTCGGGCCGAGCGCCGAGCGCAGGCCCTGGTCGATGCCCACCGGCGCCGACTGCCCCGGGAACAGGCTCCACGCGCCCATCAGGTCGATGGTGCCTTCGGCGAAAGGGCCGATCAGCGCGATCTTCGTGCCGGCCTTGGGCAGCGGCAGCAGCATGCGATCGTTCTTCAGCATCACGATGGAGCGGCGCGCGCTCTCGCGGGCCAGCGCGATGAACTCGGGGTTCTCGGGGCGTTGCGAGGCGGGCAGGCCGTCGAGGCCGCGCATCGGGTCGTCGAAGAGGCCGAGCTTCTGCTTGACGCGCAGCACGCGGCGCACGGCCTCGTCGAGCCGCGCCATCGGCACCTCGCCCGAGGCCACGAGGTCGGGCAGGTAGCGCATGTACAGGCCGCTCTGCATGCTCACGTCGGTGCCGGCCATGAAGGCCAGCTTGGCGGCTTCGCGCGGGTTGGCGGCGTAGCCGTGCTCCACCAGTTCCTCGTCGGCCGTGTAGTCGGAGACCACGAAGCCCCGGAACTTCCATTCGTCGCGCAGCACGCCCGTGAGCAGCGCGGGGTTGGCGGTGGAGGGCACGCCGCCGATCTCGTTGAAGGCGCTCATCACCGACAGCGCGCCCGCATCCAGCGCCGAGCGGAACGGCGGCAGGTACACCTCGCGCAGCGTGCGCTCCGAGATGTCGCTCACGTTGTAGTCGAGCCCGCCCTCGGCAGCGCCGTAGGCGGCGAAGTGCTTGGGCGTGGCCAGCATCGAGTCGGGCCGGGAGAGGTCCGTGCCCTGGAAGCCGCGCACGCGCGCGGCCGCGAACTGCTTCGCGAGGAAGACGTCCTCGCCCACGCCTTCGAGGCCGCGGCCCCAGCGGGCGTCGCGTGCGATGTCGACCATCGGTGCGAAAGTCCAGCGAAAGCCGTCCGCAGTGGCCTCCACCGCCGCCGCGCGGGCGGTGCGCTCGGCCAACGCCGGCTCCCAGCTGGAGGCCTCGGCCAGTGGCATCGGGAACATGGTGCGAAAGCCATGGATCACGTCCGCACCGAAGATCAGCGGAATGCCCAGGCGCGACTCCTTCACCGCGATCTGCTGCAGCCGCCGCTTGCCTTCGAGGCCCGCGTTGTTGAACAGGCCTGTGAGCTGGCCGGCGCGCACGTCGGCCGTTTCCTGCTGCGCGTTGCGCCAGCCGGCCTGCGGGTTGTTGGGGGTGTCGATGTCGGCGGGGCCGTACAGGCTGAGCTGGCCGGCTTTTTCCTGCACGGTCATGCGGGAGATCAGGGCTTCGATGCGGGCGTCTGCGTCCTGTTGTTGCTGCTGTGGGGCAGCCGTCGTCCCATCGGGTGCGGCCGATGCGGAGGGCAGGAGGAGCGCGAGGGAGAGGAGGGCGCAGGCGGGGGCGAGAGAGCGCGCCGGATGGCGCGGGAGTCGGACGTGCATGGGCTCCTATTCTGCAGACATCAGGAATCGCCCTCGGGTGGTGGGTCTTGGTGCCGGTTGTTGCTGGATGTGACGTCCGGCATCGTCAGGCGTTGATCGGACGCCAGAGCCGGTTCACGGCCTCCTGCGTCGGAAGCAGTGCGGCCTGTACCTGCGGCAGGGGAGAGAGGGGCAGCGCGAGCATCGATGCCAGGGCTTGAAGAGCATCGCGGCGGGTGGGAGCTTGTGTTTGTGTCATTGCAGATCGATTCATTTGATTGCTACCGCGCTGGCCGGGGCACCGGGCACGGCCACGCGGAACTTGAGGCCGTCGAGCAGCTTGTCCCAGAGGGCGATGGCTTCTTCGTCGTTGAGCGAGGAGGCTGCGGCAGCGCCCACGCGGTCGGAGGCCACCTTGGTGAACATTGCCGCTTGCAGCAATGCCGGGCGTGCGACGTTGCCGGTTTCACCGATGAACATCCACTCGAAGTCGTGCGAACCATCGGCTTCGCGGACCAGCGACTCCTCGCCGTCCCAGCCGTGGACTTTCTTCTTTCCCTCGCGCAGCGTCGTCAGCTTGGGATAGCTGCTGCCGGCGTCTCGCTTGCGGTCGTTGATGAGCTTGAGCAGGCCGTAGCCATTGCTGCCTTTGGTGCTCTGGCTCTGGTTGCTCTGGACGCTGAACACGACGTCGGGCAGCGCCGCCATGTGAAGGCCGGCCTGGGACAGGGCCGGACCTCGGGAGCCATCGACGCGGGTGAAGCCGTACTCATGGCAAAGGCCCTGCTCCGTGGGGACCTCGTCGGGCTCGCGTGCGCGCAGGTTGCTGGCCGTCTCGACCGTATATTGAAGTATTGAATCCGCGGTTATGTTGTAGCTCTTGGCCGTGGCGTTGCCGCCGACAAAGATGTGAGGCCCCACAACGTAGTAGACGTCGAAGCTCTCCAGCCCGTACTTCTTCGCCGATACGCTCTTGAACGAACGCATGAGCCAGAGGTTCGGTGCCGGCCCTTTGCCGAAGTAGGTGATCTCGGCCGTCTTGTCGGCTGACAATATCTTTGCGCGGTCGGCGGCCATCACTTGCTCGATGTCATTGGCCCGGTTGAGCAGCGTCGGAAAGTCGCGGCCAAACGCCAGTCGTGAATCCGTCGGTGCGGTCAGCACATAGCGCCCGAAGCACAGCAGTTTGGTGTGCTCGAACAATGTCTCGATGCGTCGATTCATGGGGAGTCCTTGATCGTCAAAGATAGTGGCCGTGTTCAGTATTTTTCCGACCACCACTGGGGATCGAAATCCGCCGCGATGCGCACGATCCCGTAGAGCGTGGCTGCGCTGGCGTTGGCGTCGCTGTAGCTGCCCTGGTGGTCGTATCCGGCCTGCACGCACTTGACCTTCGCGCGCACCTTGGCGGCGCTGCGTTCCACGGGCACTGTGCCGTCGCTGGGGGTCATCGGGGGCTGAAGCTTGAGCTTGAGAACTTCGCCTCGGTCGCCTTTCACGCGTAACGCCCCCTCGCCGTTGTCTCCCTCGGTTCCGGGCAACAAGGTCCAGGTCAACGGATCGCCGGCGATGACAGGGTCGCCATCGACCACGCGCCATACCAAGTCGTTCCAAGCCGGCTGCACTGGGTCGCTGCCGTAGTGCGCATAAGTGCGTGGATGGAACGTGTCCCGGATAGCGTCCGCAAATCTCATTGCATCTTCGATCCGGGTCGTCGTGGCTTCCAGGCCTATTTGGTTCGTCGGCTTTCCTCCTTCTTCCTTGGGTTTTCCGGCCTGCCCCGCCGGATCAATCCAATCCGGATTGATCAACCTCCACCACTTGTCCCGATCGAGCGTGTAGATCTCGCTCACCGCGTCATTGCTGGGCCACTTCGCCAGAAACTTGCCGTTGTCGTCCTGCACCTGAAGCCACTGCGTGCCGTAGGCGGCAGCAGGCAGCAGTTCGAGTCCGCCCTGCGCATTGGCCAGCACGGCCGTCACTTCCTCGCCGTTGTCGCCCAGGACGCTCTGCGTGATGCCGCCCACCAACTGGGACTTCAGATGCCACCAGGGCTTGTTGCTGCCTTCGAAG
>Ga0126362_10000137_pt1 | contig 70519 bp, 62 predicted proteins | sample ANMtaG_FD_126269 | JGI IMG/M metagenome (GOLD analysis project Ga0126362, IMG submission 126269) | Continental margin sediment microbial communities from North Pacific Ocean - ANME2c_DSS_Sorted | ecosystem: Environmental > Aquatic > Marine > Continental margin > Sediment | place: Pacific Ocean... | reverse complement strand
GGGGGACGCACCTTGCCGGTATCGACGTAACGCTCCTTCAGCGCGGGCCAGGTGGTGCGGTGGAAGGCGGCGCAATGGGAGCAGGTCATCGAGGCGTACTCGATGATGGTGACCTTGGCATCCGCCGGCCCGAGCCAGACGTCGCCCAGCGGGCCGGGCTGAAGCAGGGCCGCCGCGTCCGCGCCTTGCGCGAAGGCGGGCAGGCCGAGCTTCGGCAGGAGGACGGCCGCGCCGACGGCGAGCCCGGTGACCTTCAAAGCGTCGCGCCGCGTGATCATGTCCAAACTGGCTCCGCTGCTGATCCGAATGCGTGGTGCATGCGGTAGCCGCGTGGAGGGATTACGGCAAGGCGACGGGTTTCCGCAGGTCTCCCGGCCCGCGTCCCGGGCGCGCGTGGACGCGGGCGCGGAAACCGGAGCAGCCCTCAGCGCTCGGTCACGACCGCGACCCCGAGCCGGTCCAAAGCGTCGCGCAGGGATGGATCCTCGATTCGGGCGACCGCGCTCGCCACCTCGCCGCGGCGGGCGGGATCGGGCTTGGCGGTCCGGGTCACGCGGCCGCCGCGGCCGATCCGGTCCTGCTTCATCACGATGCGGTGGATGCAGGCCCAGCCGTAATGCGCGTTGATGCGCTCGATCACCACGGGGGCGAGATGCTGCAGCTCGATCGCGAACACGCTCTCGACCTGCACCACCAGGGTGCCGGCATCCGCGGCCTCCGTGCTCGTGCGGCGGCGGCGCGGCCACTCGATCCGGGCGGGGCGCGAGAAACGGGCGAGGCGCTCGCCCACGATGTCGGGCCAGGCGGCGAGGATGTCGGTCGAGGCGAAGCCTTGAGCCGCGAAAGCCGGGCCGATGCAGCCCTCGATCAGCTCCGCCAGCGGTTTGACACGTGCCATGCCTCTCACCGCACCCCTGTCCACGCGCCATGATAGCGCGGCGCGGAACCGGGCGGGAGCGCTTTGACGGCCACGCCGCTCCGGCTATCACCCTTCGGATGCCGAGGTCCGAATCTTCGAGAGCGCTGCCCCCCGCGGCGGATGCCGAGCCGGCGGCGGGCCGGCCCGGACCGGACGCGCCCGCCGCGCCGCGGGCGGCCGATCTCCTCGTCTGGTACGACCGGCATCGGCGCGTCCTTCCCTGGCGGGCGCTGCCCGGCGAGACGCCCGATCCCTACCGGGTCTGGCTGTCGGAGGTGATGCTGCAGCAGACCACCATCGCCGCGGTGCGGCCCTATTACGAGACCTTCCTGGCCCGCTTCCCCGACATCGCGGCCCTGGCCGCGGCGCCGGAGGAGGCGGTGATGTCGGCCTGGGCCGGGCTCGGCTACTATTCCCGCGCCCGCAACCTGCACGCCTGCGCCAAGGCGGTGGCCGCCGCCGGGCGTTTCCCGGATACGGCCGAGGGCCTGCGCAAGCTGCCCGGCATCGGCGCCTATACGGCGGGCGCCATCGCGGCGATCGCCTTCGACCGGGCCGAGGCGGCGGTGGACGGCAATGTCGAGCGGGTGATGAGCCGGCTCTTCGCGGTGGAGGCGCCGCTGCCGGGCAGCCGTCCCGAGATCCGGCGCCTGACGCAAGGCCTGGTGCCGGCCGCGCGGCCGGGCGATTTCGCGCAGGCGCTCATGGATCTCGGCGCCACGATCTGCACGCCGAAGCGGCCGGCCTGCGCGCTCTGCCCCTGGATGCTGCCCTGCCGCGCCCGGCTGCTCGGGACCCAGGAGACCCTCCCGCGCAAGGTCCGCGCCGAGAAGGGCGCGTTGCGCCGCGGCGCCGCCTTCGTGGCGATCCGCGCCGGCGACGAGGCGGTCCTGCTGCGGACTCGGCCCCCCGAGGGGCTGCTCGGCAACATGGCCGAGCCGCCGACGAGCGCCTGGGAACCCGGCTACGATCCGGCCGGCGCGCTGCTCGATGCCCCCCTCGATGCGCGCTGGAAGCGGCTGCCCGGCCTCGTCCGCCACGGATTCACGCATTTTCCTCTGGAATTGACGGTGTTCCTGGCCCGCGTCGGGCTCAACACGCAGGCGCCGCCCGGCACGCGCTTCACGCCGCGGCGCGACCTCGCGGACGAGCCGCTGCCCGGCCTGATGAAGAAGGTGCTCGCCCACGCCTTCGATCCGAAGCCCGAGCCGGTGAAGGCGCCGCGCGGGCGCCCGAAGAAGAATCCGCCGCCGATGCCCCTGCTCGCCGTCTTCGACGAGCCGGAGACGGTCGAGGAGCCGGCGCCGCGAGTCCGTCCGGTCCCGAAGCCGCGGCCCCGGATCGCCGAGGCGCCGCCGGAGCGCGAGGACATCTTCATCGACGAGGTGCCCGTCGAGGAGGGACCGGCGCCGCGCCGGACCGCGCGCGGGACCACGCGGCGCCGACGCTGAGGCCGGAGGCCGGGATCGTCCGGCCTCGGCGAGCGCTCAGCCGGCGCTCGCCATGGCGCCGCGCATCGTCTCGCGGAAGCTGTCGATGACCACGAGGCGGCCGGCCCGCTCCGCATGCCAGAAGGTCCAGCCGTTGCAGGCGGGCAGGCCCTGGACCAGGGCGCCGATCTTGTGGATCGAGCCGCAGACCGGGCCAACCCCGATCTGGCCGTCCGGACGCACGGTCGCCTTGAAGCGGCGGCGCTCGTCGGTGAGCACCTCGCCGGGGCGGATGTGGCCGGCCTCGATCACGCTGAGGAAGGGCACTCGCGGCTCGGCACGCTTCGTCGGCGCCAGCATCAGGGCGGCCTGGGAGAGGGGCGTCACCGCCGCGATGCGGGCCCGGGCGGCCTGGGCGTAGTGCGCCTCGCGCTCGATGCCGATGAAGCGGCGGCCGAGGCGCTTGGCCACCGCGCCGGTCGTTCCGGTTCCGAAGAACGGGTCGAGCACCACGTCGCCGGGGCTGGTCGCCGAGAGCAGGGTGCGGGCGAGCAGGGCCTCGGGCTTCTGGGTCGGGTGAAGCTTGGCGCCCTCCGCATCCTTCAGCCGCTCGTCCCCTGTGCACAGGGGAATGAACCAGTCCGAACGCATCTGAAGGTCTTCGTTGCCGCCCTTCAGCGCCTCGTAATGAAAGGTGTAGCCCTTCGATTCGGCCGAGCGCGAGGCCCAGATCAGGGTCTCATGGGCGTTCGTGAACCGCTTGCCGCGGAAGTTCGGCATTGGGTTGGCCTTGCGCCAGACGATGTCGTTGAGGATCCAGAAACCAAGATCCTGCAACGCGCTCCCGACCCGGAAGATATTGTGGTACGACCCGATCACCCAGAGGGTCGCGTTCGGCTTCATCACGCGGCGGCAGGCCGAGAGCCATTCGCGGGTGAAGGTGTCGTAGGCCTCCAGGCTCGCGAACTTGTCCCAGTCGTCGTCGACCGCGTCGACGAGGCTCTGGTTCGGCCGCAGCAATCCGGCCGTGCCGAGCTGAAGGTTGTAGGGCGGGTCCGCGAAGACGCAGTCGACGGAGGCTGCCGGCAGGGCGTTCATCGCGGCGACGCAGTCGCCGACGAGGACCTCGTCGAGGGGAAGGCGCTGAGCGGAGGGTACGAAACCCATCCGTGGCGCCGGCGCGGACCGCCCGGTACGCGAGACCTGTTTCCGGGCGGGTGCGCCGGCGACCACGGTACGCTGGGAAACCATGGCAAACACCGGTTACGCGACTGACCGGGAGACCATGCCGCCCACAGGGTAAAGGCGGCGTTTGCCGTTTTCCGCGCGCGCCGTTTCGATTTGGGGCTGCAATTTTTGCCGAGTTGACCGAGCGGGGCCGGAGACATCCGGGCCCGTTTTTTTGTGCGTCGCATCACGCCGCTGCACACCGATCTCGCGAAAAGTTCCCACGCTGAGGGGCCGAACGGTCCCGCCCAGCGGGCAACAGGTCTGCTCTCAGTGCAGATGTCGCGGCCCGATAGGCGTATTTTCTGCCGCATTCGGTTGCTTGAGAAAGTCAATCGCCAGATGATTTCGGTGTATTTGCGGAAGTAGAGCAAAAGTAAAAAATACTTGCGCGGCTTGGACGTTAAGGAGTGCTTCATCTGTGGGGCGCCGGCTGCCCAAAACGCGGCATCGGGCCCGGAAAATCCCGTGTCTTATTTTGGCCCGATCCGCTTTCGATTGGCCCCGCATCGCAAACAACAAAGGGAATGCGAATGGCCATGAAGCCTGTCTGCCGGACCGTTGCCGCCATCCTGGGTACAGCCGCGACCCTCGTCGCCAGCCTACCCACTTCCGCTCAGAGCGGAGGGGCGTCCTGGTACGGCAGCGGACACCGGACCGCGAACGGGGAGCGCTTCAACCCGAACGGGATGACCGCCGCCCACCGCAGCCTGCCCTTCGGCACGCGGGTCCGCGTCTCCGACAATCGCACGGGTCGTTCCGTCGTCGTCCGGATCAACGATCGCGGCCCCTTCGTGCACGGGCGCATCATCGATCTGTCCCGTGGCTCGGCCCGGGCGCTCGGCATGGGCGGCACGTCCTACGTCTCGTTGCAGGTGGTGCGCTGACGTCCTCGACCTGACCGGCCGGTCTCTCCGCCACCGTGATCCGGATTCCCGATGGGCTCTCCCTGGGAATCCGGTCTAGCCCCGGTCGCGGCGTTGCCGGGGCCGATCGGCGCACCCATCTGTGCCGGACAGCAGCAACCGGTGACACCATGGCGAAACCCCTCATCGTCGACATCCCGCACGACCTCGGACAGGCCGAGGCGCGCCGCCGGATCGAGACCGGCGTCGAGCAGGGCAGGGGCATGCTCGCCAAGAGCGGGGTCGCCATCGACAACCTCGCCTGGACCGGCGACCGGCTCGATTTCGCCCTATCCGCCCTCGCCCAGAAGGTGGAGGGCGCCATCGATGTCGGCGCCGAGAGCGTCCGGGTCGAGGTGAAGCTGCCCTTCCTGCTCGCCCTCTTCGCCGAGAAGATCCAGAAGTCGCTCGGCCGCGAAGGAAATCTGCTGCTTACCAAGAAGTAGCCGCCCGCCGGAACCGCCGACGGCGCCTGCCGTTAGCCGCCACGCGCCGCGCAGTTCCCGATCCCGCGGCGCGCGCAAGGAGCGTCGCGTCATGGCCAATCCCGGCGGGATCCCCGAAGTGCCGGACCAGCCCGGCCCCACACCCGAGCCGCCGTCCGAGCCGCCGATCGTCCCGCCTCCCGGTCCGGGACCGGAGGCGCCCGGCAACGTTCCGAGCGAGGCGCCGAGCGAGCAGCCGGTGGAGATCCCCGTGATCGATCCGCCCGCCACGCCGAGCGGTCCCGCCAACCCGATCGCCTGATCGCAGCGTTTGTGAAGGCCGGCGCGCGCTGTCATAAGCCCGCGCATGGCCGCCCCACCGCTTCTCACTCTCCAGGACACCGCGCTGACCTTCGGCGGCACGCCGCTGATCGAGCGCGCCGAGCTGACCGTCTCGCCCGGCGAGCGCGCATGCCTCGTCGGCCGCAACGGCTCGGGCAAATCCACCCTGATGCGCATCGCCGCCGGGCTGGTCGAGCCCGACCGGGGCGTGCGCTTCGTCCAGCCCGGCACGACGATCCGCTACCTCGCCCAGGAGCCGGACTTCTCGGGCTTCCCGACCACCCTGGCCTTCGTCGAGGCCGGGCTCACGCCGGGCGATGCCCATTACCGGGCCCGCTACCTGCTGGAGAGCCTCGGCCTCACCGGCGAGGAGGATCCGACGAAGCTCTCCGGCGGCGAGGGCCGCCGCGCCGCCCTCGCCCAGGCGCTCGCGCCCGAGCCCGACGTGCTGCTGCTCGACGAGCCGACCAACCATCTCGACCTGCCGGCGATCGAGTGGCTTGAGCAGGAATTGCGCGGGACCCGCGCGGCGCTCGTGCTGATCAGCCACGATCGGCGCTTTCTATCGGCCCTCTCGCGATCCACCGTCTGGCTCGACCGCGGCATCACGCGCCGGATCGAGCAGGGTTTCTCCGGCTTCGAGGCCTGGCGCGACGCCTTCTTCGAGGAGGAGGAGCGTGACCGGCACAAGCTGGACCGCAAGATCGCAGCCGAAGAGGACTGGCTGCGCTACGGCGTGACCGCGCGGCGCAAGCGCAATGTCCGCCGGCTGGGCAACCTCCATGCCCTGCGCCAGGCCCGGCGCGAGGACCGCCGCCCGGTCGGCAGCGTCACCATGCAGACGAGCGAGGCCGAGGGATCCGGCACCCTGATCGCCGAGGCGAAGGAGGTCTCGAAGAGCTACGGTGCCCGCAAGATCGTCGACCGGCTCTCGCTGCGGGTCACCCGCGGCGACCGGCTCGGCATCGTCGGCGCGAACGGGGCCGGCAAGACCACGCTGCTGAACCTGCTGATGGGGGGCATCGCTCCCGATTCCGGCACGATCAACCTCGGCACCAACCTGAAGCCGGTGATCCTCGATCAGGCCCGGGCCACCCTCGAACCCGGCATGACCGTCACCGACGTGCTCACCGGGGGACGCGGCGACACGGTGACGGTCGGCGGCCAGAGCCGGCACGTCATCGGCTACCTCAAGGACTTCTTGTTCTCCCCCGAGCAGGCGCGGACCCCCGTCAGCGTGCTCTCCGGCGGCGAGCGCAACCGCCTGCTGATCGCCCGGGCGCTGGCCCAGCCCTCGAACCTCCTCGTCCTCGACGAGCCCACCAACGACCTCGATCTCGAGACCCTCGACCTGCTCCAGGAGATGCTCGGCGATTATGCCGGCACCCTGATTCTGGTGAGCCACGACCGCGACTTCCTCGACCGTGTGGTCGGCAGCGTGCTGGTGAGCGAAGGGGAGGGGCGCTGGGTCGAGTATGCCGGCGGCTATTCCGACATGGTGGCCCAGCGCGGGGCCGGCGTGCAGGCGCGTAGCGTCGAGAAGGCGAAGGAGGCGCCGCGCGCCGAGCCCCGCGAGCGTCCGGCGGCTCCGGCGGGCAAGTCCAAGCTCGGCTTCAAGGATCAGCACGAGTTGAAGACGCTGCCCGAGCGCATGGGCAAGCTGGAGGCGGCGATCACGCAATTGCGCGGCATCCTGGCCGATCCCGACCTCTACGCCCGCGATCCGGCGCGTTTCGAGAAGGCGAGCGCGACCCTCGCCCAGGCCGAGGGCGAACTCGCCAAGGCGGAGGATCGCTGGTTGGAGCTGGAGATGCTGCGCGAGGCGGCGGAGGCCTGATCGGCCTTCATGATGCCGGAAAGTCAGGCTGTTCTGGTTCTCCGCGCGGTCCTTCCGTCGAGACCAACCCGTGCCGCTGCCCGCTGACCTCGCATCCCGGTTCCGCCGCTTCGGCTGGCTCGCCGGCCTGCCTCTTCTGGCGCTCGCCTGGGGCGGGGCGACGCTTCTCGCCGCGCCCGGTCTCGCGGGGCGGCTCGAGGCGGAGGGCGCGGGCATCGCACGCACCACCCAGGATGCCGGCGGTGAGCCCTGGCTACGCGTCGCGGCGCAGGGGCGCGATCTCGTCGCCCGCGGCGAGGCGCCCGGTGAGGCGGAGCGCGATGCGGTGCTCGCCCGCCTCGCTGCGCTGCCGGGTCCCCGCCGAATCGTCTCCGAGATCGGTCTGATCGAGGCTGTCTCGCCCTTCGCCTGGGCGGCCGAGCGACTCGATGGCGCCGTGGCGATCACCGGAAGCCGCCCGGCGGAGATCGGCCGGCACGCGCTCGAGCGACAGATCGCGGCCGTCCTTCCCGACCTGCCCCTGGACGATGCGGCCAAGGCCGCGCGCGGGGCGCCACCCGATTTCGCGGCCGCTGCCGCCTTCGCCGCGGCGCGCCTCGGCAAGCTCGGCCGTGGCGGCCGGGTGACCATTACCGATTCCGTCATCTCCGCCGCGGGCGAGGCGGTGGACGCCGCCGCCTACGACGCGCTGCGCAGCGCCTTCGCCGAGCCGCCCCGCGGCTATTCCTTGGGTCGCATCGAGATCCTGCCGCCGAGCGTGGCCGATTTCCAGTTCGCGGTGGAGCGGGTCGCGGGCGGGGGCGTCGTGCTGACCGGCTACACGGTCTCGGAGAGCGCGCGGGCAGACATCCGGAGGCAGGCGGAGGAGCTGTCCGAAGGCGCCTTCGTGGACGACCGCACCCGGACGGCGCGCGGGCTGCCGCGGGGCGTCGAGCCGAACGCCCTGGTCTCCGGGATGATGAGGCTGGCAGGGCTGGTTGCGCGGGGTCGGGTGAGCTTCGCGGAAGGTCGCGTCTCGGTCTCCGGCGACGCGCTCGATGCGCAGGCGGTCGGGGAGGTGAAGGCGCTCCTGCGCACCGCGTTGCCCGGCGGAATCGAAGCGGGTGCCGTGGATCTCGTGGTGAAGCCGCTCTCGCCCTACCGCGTCGTGATCCGGCGCGAGACGGAGTCCGTCATTCTCTCCGGGCACCTGCCGGATCCGGAGATGCGGGCACGGGTGATGGCGGCGGTGCGGCCACGCTTCTTCCGGGAGCGCATTCTGGACCGGACGCGGCTGGGCGCCGGCGCGCCGCCGGATCTCGGAGCGGCGCTGGAGGCGGCCGTGCCGGTGCTGGCGACGCTGGCGAGCGGCGAGATCGCGGTCGCCGACCGCAGCCTGACCCTGTCGGGCATGAGCCTGTATCGGGAGAGCGCGGCCCGCGTCGGCGAAGCCCTGCGCCGCGGCCTGCCCCCTGGCTGGACCGTGATGCTGGCCGTCGAGCCGCGCGATCCGGCCCCGCGGCAGAGTCCGGAGGCCTGTCGCGACGGCTTTGCGAGCGCCGCGTCGCAGGCCGCGCTGCATTTCGAGACGGGCAGTCTCGTGCTGACCTCGGCGATGTATCCGACGCTCGACGCGACCGCCGCGCTCGCCCGCGCCTGCCCGGGTCTGCGGATCACGGTGGCGGGCCATGCCGACGCGCCGGGCGCAAAGCCGGCGAAGGCCCCGGAGCCGGATGAGCCGAAGCCCGAGCCGCCGAAGGCGGATGCGTCGCCCAAGGACAAGCCGGGCAAGACGGCGGCGAAGGGCAAGGCCCCGCCCACGCCCAAGGCGCCCGCCTCGCCCGAGCCGGAGCCGGCGCCCGAGGCGGTCGCGCGGGCGCGGGCGCAGGTGATCGCGGAGTATCTGCTTCAGGCCGGCGCGGCGATGGATCAGGTCAGCATCGCCGAGGAGCCGCCGGGGGACCGGCGCGCCGCGCGCCTCGCCCTGAAGCCCTGACCCGCGCGGAGACGGCTTGCGCCGCCCGCGCGGGGGTGGTCTGCCCCGTCCGGCTCGGATCGGGGCTCGCATCGGGAGATCGACGGTTTCGTGGTGGCACTGCTCGCCGGCCTCTGGCCGGGACTGGCCGGGGCGCTCGTCCTCGGCCTCGGCCTCGGCGCCCTCTGCGGCTGGCCGCACCGCGCGGTGCCGGCGGCGCTCGGCCTCGCGCTCGTCCTCCTCGCCGCGCTCGCGCTCTCCGGCGCGGTGCCCGGCCGGGCCGGCCTGTTCGTCGAGAGCGGCGCGCTGATGCTGGCGGCCTATCTCGCCGGCTGCGCGCTGGGCAGCCTCGCCCATGGCGGCCTGCGCCGGAACTAACCCGCGCGTGTCACGCGTTCTGTCTTCATGAGGAGCCGCCGCAGCGGCTCGCCCCGCAAGACAGTCACGGATCGCCCATGACGCAGCAGGACAAGACCAGCCGGCCGCTTCGGCCCCGGGCGGGCGGCCTCGCCACCGCCCTGTTCCTCGCGAGCCTTGCCGCCACCGCCGTCGGCAGCCGCTTCATCGGCTCGGCCGAGGCGCAGACCTTCGCCAATGCCAACGACCAGCCGACCGCGCGCACGCTGCCGCCGGACGTCTCCACGGTGCAGGCGCATCCGGAGGCCGCCCATCGGCGCAACAACGGCGTCTCGGCGCCGCGCGCCCTCAAGCCCTCGACCTCCGTGCTCGGCTCAGGGGGGCGGGTGAACCCGAAGGACCACCTGCCCGGCGCGATGCGCAGCGGCGGCTGAGGGGGGTCACGCCCCCATCTCGTTGAACCAGCCCTGCAGGGCGGCGTACTGGACGATCTTCGAGCGGCTGTAGATGTCGAGCTTGCCGCTCGCCCGGCTCTTGTAGGTCTCCACCGATTTGGCGGTGAGGCCGAGCTGCCCGGCCACCTCCTTGTTGGTGTAGCCGAGGGCGATCAGGCGGAAGACCTCGCGCTCGCGGTCGGTCAGGGTCAGGGTGCCGCGGGGCTGGCCGCGGCGGGTGCGCGGGCCGAACCCGGCCACGATCATGTCGGTGGCGACCGACGGGTCGAGGTAGAAGCCGCCGCTGCGCACCGCGTGCAGGGCCTGGAGCAGGCAATCCGGCGGCGAGCGCTTGGAGACGAAGGCGCGGGCGCCGGCCTGCACCGTCTCGCGCACGAAGCTCGGCGCGTCCTGCAGGCTCGTCACCACCACCTGCATGGCGGGCGCCTCGTGCCGGAGATGGCGCAGGGTGGCGAGGCCCCGCATGCCCGGCGCGGCGATGTCGATGATCGCGATGTCGGGCCGCACCCGGTGGGCGACGTCGAGGATCTCGGCGCTCGTATGCGCCTCGTGGATCAGGTCGTAGCCGGCGAGGTCGTCGACCACCATGCGCAGGCCGAGCAGGTAGATGGGTTGGCTGTCGGCAAGCAGAAGCGTGGGGGTGCTGTCGGTCGGAACAGGGTACATGCCGAACGAGTTCCTGTCGCTACGTGGACCCCTCGGGAGGCGCGGATCCGGGCGGGACGCGCCGGCTCCGCGGCGGCGCCGGATCAGCGCCGGCCGGATGCGCCCGGCGATTCCGGAGGGTCAGGCTCCTGGGCATGGGGATGGCGGAGCGGAGCGATGGCTCGGACGTCTGACGGCATCGCATCCACGGGCTGGGCCTCCCCTCGGCGGTGATGCGGCGCCCACCCACCCCGTCGCGGGCACCCGGGCGCCGTGGAAGCCGCGACGCCCCCTTCTTGGCCGATCGGCGCGCCGACCGGCCGGGATTACGGCGAAGCTCGTTGATCGAACGACGCACCCGGAACAACCGTTCCTCCAAGGCCGCGCTGCATAAGCACTAGGCCGGGACTAGGCCCGAAGGTCTAATCCGATCGGCCGAGCGGCCGTGAGGTTGGCGGGCGAGCCCGCCGGCCCGCGCCGATCCGGCCGCGACCGCCGCCACGCAACCCGCTGCCGGGCCGAACCGTTAACCGCACCGGGCCGGTCGGGGCCCCGGCGGGAGGATGGCATGGGACTGCTCGATTCGGTGATCGGCGGCGTGCTCGGTCAGGTGCTCGGCGGCGGGCAGGGCGGCGCCCGAGGCGGCAGCGCCATGTCGCCGCTGGTCAAGGCGCTGCTGATGCTGCTCCTCGCCAAGGGCGCCAGCGGCGGCTTCGGCGACATCTTCGGGCGCGGACACGCTGGCGAGCCCGGCCCGGATGCCGACCGCTCGGAGCCCGGCCGCCCGCATCCGGAGGCCGGCCCCTATGGCCGCGACGTGCCCGGCTCCGGCGGCTGGGACCAGGACGGCGCCCGCCGCGACGCCCCGCTGCCCCCCGGCGATTTCAGCGACCTCTCCGGCATGCTCGACGGCCCCGGCGACGCGCCGGGCCGCGATCCCGGCGCCGGCCCCTACGCCCATCTCGGCCGCGAGCCGGAGGACCGGCCCGATCTCGGCGGCCTCGACGGCCTGATCGAGGGGTTTCGCAACAGCGGCCTCGGCGACGTGATCGAATCCTGGGTGGGCCACGGCCAGAACCGCTCGGTGCAGCCGAACCAGCTCGCCCAGGCCCTTGGCCCCGACACGCTCGGCACCTTGGAGCGGGCCACGGGGTTGAACCGCGACACGCTGCTCACACAGCTCGCCCAGGTGCTGCCGCAGGTGATCGACGGGCTCACGCCGCAGGGGCGGGTGCCGGGGGAGGGGGAGCGAAGGGGGTGGTAACGGCTTCAGAAATGAAGCGAAAGAGAGTTCAACTCGCGAGCTTGTACCAATCTCTTATTGTTAACTTCAGGCGAACTATTTCCTCTTCATCCAACAGGCCACAATGAGCGATTGGACCTCGGACAAGGTTAAGCCTGTTTATCACTCGGAGAACGCGATTTTTATCAACGCCTCCAAATACGCCAGAAAAAATATCCCAATTTGCGCTTATTATCTCGCCTAACTCTCCAAAGGTGGTATAATCAATTATTCTGCTGGATCTTGGGGCAAGACCCTCATTTGATTCGCGATCGCGGTTTTTCCTTGCGTTTTCTTTTACATTCTGTGGAGTTAGATTTTCCCACCAGGCTGATCCACTCGATGTTTCGAGGGTATCTTGCACCAAGTCTCTTATGTCGTTTTCTAAAACATAGAACATCTTGTAGAACTCAGACATTCTATCTGCATTTCTGCGAATGCGTTCATCAACTTGTTTCAGATGTTCTTCGACAAGTTTGTCTGTTGCTATCTCTACAGCACCTCTCTGGTTGGAGAATGAGTGTTCTTTGAGTATGTCCCTTATTTCAGAACTTATTGCGGAATTCTTCAATGTGAATAATTCAACGACTTTGATCATATTTCACCTCAGCAAATTGTTCTTCAGACTTTGAAATATCGCATTAAATACTTGTATGTTTGTCGATTCTGGAAGAATAATATTTATATTGTATGCAAGATTTATCTCGCTGCCTCCATTAAGTGTAGGTCCGTTCGAAAGTGGTATCGCATCCGCAGGTGCAGTGTTCGATTCTATTTGAGAGGTAGACGGCTGGTCTTTATTTACGAAACTTCTGATCGCCTCGAAAGTACCAGAGGTAGCATTAACAATCTGATCTTTCTTGTTGAGCCCAGTAATTTGTACGATTAAATCGACTATTTCTTCTTTCGTTGCGCGGTGAGCGTAATCGTTATGCCGGAATATTTCCGGAAAACCCCTCTTAAGGCCATCCAGTGCTGCACCACTTCGATTATTTTCGGACTTAAATTTGGAGTACAATTCAGTTGGATTTCCGTCAGAACTTAGGAATACCATTCTTTTCAAAATAGGTGGGATCGGTTTGGCTGAACCACCAGTCACTTTAAGAACAGTAGCCATGAAATCGCTGGAAAACTTGTCGGGCCTCTCGGCGACCGTTATTCCGTCCAACGCGCGCTTTAAAGTGCCAAATGAGGTGGTGTAAGTAAAACTCCCAGGAATTTCCCGCCTGGGTTTCGGAGATTTAGGCGACTTTTCGGCTGGAATAGCTGGTTCTTGTTCAGCCGGAGTTGCGCTCGCTTTTGTTCGTGCAGCCACTCAAACACCTCCCGCGACAGGAGGTGAGAAATTAATCTAGCGTTGCAAGAAAGCGCAAGCGGTGAAGTCGGCCGCCCGCCTTTCCTTGCAGCGTTTCCACAATCTCTGCACGTTATTAGTGTCGGGTTCCGACTACACCCGCCGCATCACCAGCGACGCATTCGTCCCACCGAATCCAAAAGAATTCGACAGAGCCACATCGACCCGCTTCCGCTTCGCCTCGTGCGGGACGAGGTCGATCTGGGTCTCGACGCTGGGATTGTCGAGGTTGAGGGTCGGCGGCAGCACGCCGTCGCGGATGGTGAGGATCGAGAAGATCGCCTCCACGGCGCCCGCGGCGCCGAGCAGGTGCCCGATGGCCGACTTGGTGGAGGACATCGAGGCCTTGGCGGCCGAATCGCCGAGCAGACGCTCCACGGCCTTCAGCTCCAGCTCGTCGCCCATGGGCGTCGAGGTGCCGTGGGCGTTGATGTAGTCGATCTCGGACGGGCTGATGCCGGCGCGCTTCACGGCGGCCGTCATGCAGCGATAGGCGCCGTCGCCGTCCGGGGAGGGCGAGGTGATGTGGTAGGCGTCGCCCGAGAGGCCGTAGCCGATCACCTCGGCATAGATCTTGGCGCCGCGCGCCTTGGCGTGCTCGTATTCCTCCAGCACCACCACGCCCGCGCCCTCGCCCATCACGAAGCCGTCGCGGTCCTTGTCGTAGGGGCGGGAGGCCTTGGTCGGCGCCTCGTTGAAGCCGGTGGAGAGGGCGCGGCAGGCGGCGAAGCCCGCGAGCGAGAGGCGGTTGACCGGTGATTCGGCGCCGCCCGCCACCATCACGTCGGCATCGCCGAAGGCGATCAGACGGGCCGCGTCGCCGATGGCGTGGGCGCCGGTGGAGCAGGCGGTGACGACCGCGTGGTTCGGGCCCTTCAGCCCGTGCGCGATCGAGATCTGGCCCGAGGCCAGGTTGATGATGCGGCCCGGGATGAAGAAGGGCGAGACGCGGCGCGGGCCCTTCTCGTGCAGCGTGATCGAGGCGTCGTAGATGCCGCCGATGCCGCCGATGCCGGAGCCGACGAGCACGCCCGTGGCGCACTGGTCCTCGTGGCTCTTCGGGTGCCAGTCGGCGTCGTCGAGCGCCTGGGTGGCGGCGGCCATGGCGTAGACGATGAAGGGATCGACCTTCCGCTGCTCCTTCACCTCGAGATAGGCGTCGGGGTTGAAGGTGCCGTCGCTGCCGTCCCCGAGGGGGATCTGGCAGGCGATCTTGCAGGCGAGATCGTCGGTCTCGAAGGAGGAGACCTTGGCCGCCCCGCTATCGCCCGCGATCAGACGGCTCCAGACGTGCTCGACACCGCTGCCGAGCGGCGTGACCATGCCGAGACCCGTGACGACCACCCGCCGCATCGCAATATCCCGTTCGTCTCAAAACGAATAACGGCGCGCGGGGCGATTGGCCCCGTCCGCGCCGCGATTTTTGTAGGCCCGGCGCCTCAGGCGGCCGAGTTCTTCTCCAGGAACTTCACCGCGTCCCCGACCGTCTGGATGGTCTCGGCGGCATCGTCCGGGATCTCGACGTTGAACTCCTCCTCGAAGGCCATGACCAGCTCGACGGTGTCGAGGCTGTCGGCGCCGAGGTCGTCGATGAAGTTGGCTCCCTCGACCACCTTCTCGGGCTCGACGCCCAGGTGCTCGACGACGATCTTCTTCACGCGCTCAGCGATATCGCTCATCGTTTCCGGTCCTCGTCTTCTTGTCTGTCGTCGTCTGTCGTGGTGAAGGCGCTTCGGGCCCGAGAGGGCCCTGCCGAACCGGCCGTGAGCCGCGCGAGCCGCGTGAAACCGCTCGCGCCGCGGCCCCTGGCCCGCGGGGCTGTGCTTGGACTGTGATCCCGCGAAGCCGTCAACCCCCCAGTGCCCGGTCGCGGGGGTGTTAACACAGGGTTCCCGCGCTGGCGAGGGGCGGTTCAGGTTTGGTTCATTCGCCAGTGTTCGCGGGGGGTTGCGCCTGTTCGCTCTCCCGCTTCCCCTCTCGAAGCGGGCGGCGGCGGGGGCGCGATCGGTAGGGCCCGCGCCGTCCGCGGCGCACCCGGCGGTGCATGGGGCCGGGGCTTGAGCCCGGCGGCCTTTTCAAACACCGGCTCTCGCGTGTAAACCCGCGCCCCAACGACATTTCGACCGCTGCGCCCGCCCGCGTGGCCCCGCTCCGGGGTCATGCGTGCCCGGGCGCGCGCCCGCGACATTCTCAAGGCGACCCATGCCCAAGCGCACCGATATCTCCTCGATCCTGATCGTCGGTGCGGGTCCGATCATCATCGGCCAGGCCTGCGAGTTCGATTATTCCGGCACCCAGGCCTGCAAGGCGCTCCGCGAGGAGGGCTACCGCATCGTGCTGGTGAACTCGAACCCCGCCACCATCATGACCGACCCGGACATGGCGGACGCGACCTATGTCGAGCCGATCACGCCCGAGGTGGTGGCCAAGATCATCGAGAAGGAGCGCCCGGACGCGATCCTGCCGACCATGGGCGGCCAGACCGCGCTGAACTGCGCCCTCTCGCTCCAGCGCATGGGCGTGCTGGAGAAGTTCGGCGTGCAGATGATCGGCGCCACGGCGGAGGCCATCGACAAGGCCGAGGACCGGCACCTCTTCCGCGACGCGATGACCAAGATCGGGCTGGAGACGCCGAAATCGGCCCTCGCCAACGCCTCGGCCGTGAAGAAGGCCGACCGCGAGAAGTACACGGCCGAGATCGCCCGCATCGAGGCCGCCAACGGCGAGCCCGAGGCCCGCAAGGCGGCGCTCGCCGCCTTCGAGAAGAGCTGGGCCAAGGGCGAATCCGAGCGGCGCAAGCGCTATTCCGAGCACGCGCTGGGCCAGGCCCTGATCGCGCTGGCCGAGGTCGGCCTGCCCGCCATCATCCGCCCCTCCTTCACCATGGGCGGCACCGGCGGCGGCATCGCCTACAACCGCGAGGAGTTCCTCGACATCGTGGAGCGCGGCATCGACGCCTCGCCGACGAACGAGGTGCTGATCGAGGAGAGCGTGCTCGGCTGGAAGGAGTACGAGATGGAGGTCGTTCGCGACAAGAACGACAACTGCATCATCGTGTGCTCCATCGAGAACATCGATCCGATGGGCGTGCATACGGGCGATTCGATCACCGTCGCCCCGGCGCTGACCCTGACCGACAAAGAGTATCAGGTGATGCGCGACGCCTCGCTGGCGGTGCTGCGCGAGATCGGCGTCGAGACCGGCGGCTCGAACGTGCAGTTCGCGATCGACCCGGCCACCGGCCGGATGATCGTGATCGAGATGAACCCGCGCGTCTCGCGCTCCTCCGCGCTCGCCTCGAAGGCCACCGGCTTCCCGATCGCCAAGGTCGCGGCCAAGCTCGCGGTCGGCTACACGCTCGACGAGATCGCCAACGACATCACCGGCGGCGCCACCCCGGCCTCGTTCGAGCCGACCATCGACTACGTCGTCACCAAGATTCCGCGCTTCGCCTTCGAGAAGTTCCCGGGCGCCGAGCCGACGCTGACCACCGCCATGAAGTCGGTGGGCGAGGCCATGGCGATCGGCCGGTGCTTCGCCGAATCGCTGCAGAAGGCGCTGCGCTCCCTGGAGACGGGCCTGACCGGCCTCGACGACATCGAGATCGAGGGGCTCGGCAAGGGCGATGACCACAATGCGATCAAGGCCGCCATCGGCACGCCGACGCCGGACCGGCTGCTCAAGGTCGCCCAGGCCCTGCGCCTCGGCGTCAGCCACGAGGAGGTGCACGCCTCCTGCAAGATCGATCCGTGGTTCCTGGAGCAGCTCCAGGGCATCATCGACCTGGAGAACCGGGTGAAGGCCCACGGCCTGCCCACCACGCCCGGCGCCTTCCGCCAGCTCAAGGCGGCCGGCTTCTCCGATGCGCGCCTCGCGGTGCTCGCCGGGACGGAGGAGGCGGCGGTGCGCGCGGCGCGGCGCAGCGTGGGCGTGCGCCCGGTCTTCAAGCGGATCGACACCTGCGCGGCCGAGTTCAAGTCGCCCACCGCCTACATGTACTCGACCTATGTGGCGCCGTTCGCCGGCACGGTCGTCGACGAGGCGCTGCCCAGCGACCGGAAGAAGGTCGTCATCCTCGGCGGCGGCCCGAACCGGATCGGGCAGGGCATCGAGTTCGACTATTGCTGCTGCCACGCCTGCTTCGCGCTCTCGGAGGCCGGCTACGAGACCATCATGGTCAACTGCAACCCGGAGACGGTCTCGACCGACTACGACACCTCGGACCGGCTCTATTTCGAGCCGCTCACCGCCGAGGACGTGCTGGAGATCATCGAGACGGAGAAGCAGGCCGGCACGCTGCACGGCGTCATCGTGCAGTTCGGCGGCCAGACGCCCCTGAAGCTCGCGCGCGCGCTGGAGGCGGCGGGCGTGCCGATCCTCGGCACCTCGCCGGACGCGATCGACCTCGCCGAGGACCGCGACCAGTTCAAGCGCCTCCTCGACAAGCACGGCCTCAAGCAGCCCAAGAACGGCATCGCCTACTCGGTGGAGCAGAGCCGGCTGGTGGCCGCCGATCTCGGCCTGCCCTTCGTGGTGCGCCCGAGCTACGTGCTCGGCGGCCGCGCCATGGCGATCATCCGCGACGAGGCGCAGTTCGCCGACTACCTGTTCGACACCCTGCCGAGCCTGATCCCCTCCGAGGTCAAGGCCCGCTACCCCAACGACAAGACGGGGCAGATCAACACGGTGCTGGGCAAGAGCCCGCTGCTGTTCGACCGCTACCTGTCGGACGCGGTCGAGGTCGACGTGGACGCGGTCTGCGACGGCACGGAGGTCTATATCGCGGGCATCATGGAGCACATCGAGGAGGCCGGAATCCACTCGGGCGATTCCGCGTGCTCGCTGCCGCCCCGTTCGCTTTCGCCGGAGATCATTGCCGAACTCGAGCGTCAGACGAAGGCTATGGCCTTGGCGCTCCAGGTGGTCGGCCTGATGAACGTGCAATACGCCATCAAAGACCAAACCATCTACGTCCTCGAGGTGAATCCGCGCGCCTCTCGCACAGTCCCATTCGTCGCCAAGGTCATCGGCGAGCCCATCGCCAAGATCGCAGCGCGGATCATGGCTGGTGAGACTTTGCCGGCCTTCGGTCTCAAGCCAAAGACGCTGCCGCATATCGCGGTGAAAGAGGCGGTGTTCCCCTTCGCCCGTTTCCCCGGCGTCGACGTGCTGCTCGGCCCGGAGATGCGCTCCACTGGCGAGGTCATCGGACTCGACGGCGGCTTCGGCGTAGCCTTCGCCAAGAGCCAGCTCGGCTCGGGCACCCAGGTGCCGAAATCCGGCACCGTCTTCGTATCGGTGCGCGACGCCGACAAGGCGCGCATCCTGCCGGCCATCCGCCTGCTCAAGGATCTCGGCTTCGCGATCCTGGCGACGGGGGGCACGCAGCGCTATCTCGCGGAGAACGGCGTACCTACCGAGCGCATCAACAAGGTGCTTGAGGGGCGGCCCCATGTGGTCGACGCCATCAAGAACGGCGACATCCAACTCGTCCTGAACACCACGGAAGGGGCGGGCGCGCTCTCCGACTCCCGGTCGCTGCGCCGGGCGGCCCTCTTGCATAAAGTGCCGTACTACACCACTCTAGCCGGTGCGATGGCGGCGGCCGAAGGGATCAGAGCCTATCTCGAAGGCGATCTCCAAGTCCGCGCTTTGCAAGAATATTTCGCGGCCTGAGCCCGGCTCGGCCCGCGAACCACAGAGCCTGACATCTGGCCCGGAGGGAGCCTCGCTCTCGACCGGGCCTATTCATTGTGGCGTGAGACGATGAGCATAGACAAGGTTCCGATCACGGTCCGCGGCTTCGCTGCTCTAGAAGAGGAGCTGAAGCACCGTCAGCAGGTGGAACGCCAGCGCATCATCCAGGCAATCGCGGAGGCGCGCGCCCTCGGGGACCTCTCGGAGAATGCCGAGTACCACGCCGCCAAGGAGGCGCAGTCCCACAACGAGGGCCGCGTCTTGGAGCTGGAGAGCATGATCTCGCGCGCCGAGATTATCGACGTCTCGAAGCTGTCGGGCAGCAAGATCAAGTTCGGCGCCACCGTGAAACTCTTGGACGAGGACACGGAGGAGGAGAAGACCTACCAGATCGTCGGCGAGCCCGAGGCTGACGTGCGCTCCGGCCGCGTCTCGATCACCTCGCCCATCGCCCGGGCGCTGATCGGCAAAGGTGTCGGCGACACTGTCGAGGTGACGACGCCGGGCGGCGGCAAGTCCTACGAGGTCGTCGGCGTCGAGTATCGCGGCTGAGGTCTCCGACCATGATGGGCAATCGCTGCGGCCGTCGCGCCGGCCTCCTAGCCGCGGGGCTCCTGTCCCTCGGCTTGGCCGTTCTCGCCGCCGGCTCGGCCGTCGCGCAGTCCCTGCAGACGGGCATGGTACCAGACGCCTTCCCGCCGCTGCCCGGTGGTCGCTTCGGCGACGTGCGGGTGGATGTGCGCCCGCTTCTCGCCCGCAGCGCAGGCCTCGAAGCCGCGGCTCTGCATGCCGATCTCACGGAGGCCCTGCGCCGGACCTTCCGCGATCGGATAGGCGGACCGGGCCCGATCCTCGTGGTGCGGATCACTGCCCTATCCCTGCGCGAATATGTCGGCAGCAGCAGCCGTAGCTTCGGCGGGGGCATGCAAAATGACTATCTAGAGGGTGAGGCCCTACTGGTCGATCGGCGCGGCGCTGTGCTTGGCCGCCACACGCAGCTCACGGCGACGCCGTCGAGCTTCGGCGGCGCATGGTACGAGCCGGGCTCCGAGCGCCGCCGCGTGGCGGCCATCGCGGAGATCTATGCCCAGTGGCTGCGCCGCGATTTGCCGCTGAATTGAGCGCCTGTTTGCCCGCTCCCTCCTATCGTCGACCTTATGCTGGGATGCTGCGACGCAGCCTCGAAGGAGGCGGCCGGAGCGACTCAAGACCTCTTGAGGGCTCATTCGAGGCCCGCTTGCGCGGCCAACTCAGGATAAGAGGGACGGAGCGGATGAGCGGTGCTCTCCGGGCAGGTCCCTGCCAATCTTGGTCAGACAGGCTCTGATGTCCGTTTCCGAGCGTAGCGAGATCCCGACCGGCGGTGCCGAGCGGCCGGTCCCAGACCTTACCGGAACGCGTGCCTGGATCGTCACCGACGGCAAGGCTGGTGATGAGAACCAGTGCGTTGGCATCGCTGAGACACTTGGGCTCGACTACGAGCTGCGCCGCGTGCCTGCCCACGGTCCCTTCGGCTGGACGGCACCCTGGGGCCCGATCGACCCGCGCGAAGGCCCACACAGCCGCTACGGCGCGCTACGGGGTCCCTATCCCGAGATCCTCATCGCGTCGGGTCGCCGCTCGGTGCCGTATCTTCGCGCGATGCGCCGCACCACCGACCGGCGGATCTTTACGGCTTTCCTCAAGGACCCGCGTACCGGGCACGACAGCGCCGACTTCATCTGGGTACCTGATTACGACGACCTGCGCGGGCCTAACGTCTTCACGACGCTCACTGCTCCTCATCTCGTCACCGCCGCTCGGCTCGCGGCGGCCCGTGCCAAGCCCGACCCGCGCCTCGCCAGCCTCGGCCGGCCCCGTGTGGCGGTGCTGATCGGCGGCGACAGCCGACATCTCAGCTACCGCAATGCGGATATGGGCCGCCTCGTGGACAACCTGCGCAAGCTCGCAGACATGGGCTGTCGTCTGGTGGTCACAGTCTCGCGGCGGACTCCCGATCCGCTGCGGGAGGCGGTCAAGCGGCTCGCAATCGAGACCGGCGGCTTCCTATGGGACGGCACCGGCGAGAACCCCTACGTCTCGATGCTGGCACTCGCCGATGCGGTGGTGGTCACCTCGGATTCTGCCAACATGGTCAGCGAGGCGGCGAGCACGGGCGCTCCGGTCCTGCTGTTCGAGCTGCCGCGTACCTATATCCGCCACCGGCGGATGTTCGCCGGACTGGCGATCGCGGGGGCGCTGCGGCCCTTCACCGGGCAGCTAGAGGCCCTAAGCTACAAGCCGATCGACGCGACCCCGCGTATCGCCGAGGCGCTGGCGCGTAGCTATGTTGTGCACAAGGAGGCCCGGCAGGGCAGAAATCCGGGTGTCGAGGGGGGCCATCCCACTCGCGGGGCCAAGGCGTGATCCTGGGGAATTCTGTCAGAGCTTCGCCCCAAACCCCATCAAAGGTGTCATCTCTTTGGGACCTTGGGCAGACGTAGGGAGAATCGAGGACGACATGGCCCATACCCACGCCAAGCTCGTGATCATCGGGTCCGGCCCGGCCGGCTACACGGCAGCGATCTACGCGGCCCGCGCCATGGTCCAGCCGCTGCTGATCTCCGGCTTCCAGCCGGGTGGACAGCTCATGATCACAACGGATGTCGAGAACTATCCCGGCTTCGCCGAGGCGATCCAAGGCCCTTGGCTGATGGAGCAGATGCGCCTCCAGGCCGAGCATGTCGGCACTAAGATCCTGTCCGAGTACATCACGAAGGTCGATCTCAAGACCCGACCGTTCCAGCTCGAGGCCGATTCCGGCGAGACCTATTCCTGCGACGCGCTGATCATCGCTACGGGCGCGCAGGCAAAATGGCTCGGCCTACCCTCCGAGGCGAAGTTTCAGGGCGGGGGCGTATCGGCCTGCGCCACCTGCGACGGCTTCTTCTTCCGCGGTAAGGAGGTCGTTGTCGTCGGCGGCGGCAACACTGCCGTCGAGGAGGCGCTCTACCTCGCCAACATTGCGGCCAAGGTCACGGTGGTTCATCGGCGCGATGCCTTTCGGGCCGAGCGTATCCTGCAGGAGCGCCTGTTCAAGCACCCGAATGTCGAGGTGATCTGGAACCACGCAGTTGAGGAGGTCTGCGGCGTCGAGAAGCCGGCCCCGACCGTGACTCATCTACGCCTGCGCGACGTAAGCAGCGGCGTCCTCACCGAGCGCAAGGCCGACGGGCTCTTCGTCGCGATCGGCCATCAGCCGGCCACCGCGATCTTCGAGGGGCAATTGAACATGCGCCACGGCGGCTACCTGACTGTGCGCCCGGGTACCACCGAGACCGAGATACCTGGCGTCTATGCGGCCGGTGACGTAACCGACGACATTTACCGGCAGGCCATCACCGCCGCTGGCATGGGCTGCATGGCCGCACTCGAGGCCGAGAAGTACCTCGCCAATCTTGAGATCGGCGAGCCGCCGCAAAAGGCTGCCGCCGAGTAAGGCACCGGCCGAGAAAGGTCCGGCCTTCGAGCGCCCACAGGAACCGCGACCGGCCCCTCTCTCAAGCGGGAGAAAGGCTCCTGTCTTCCGCGGCGAGCGGTGGGGCCCCTCATGGGCCTTCTGCGACCCCAGTCTCGGTCCTTCCTCAAGCGGAAATTCAGCGTTCCGCGGAAAATCGGTGCGGACATCAACAAATTTTTCCCTGCATGGCTTGCGCAGATGCGCGTCCGGAACGCATGTGTCATGTCCTGACCGCAATGCCGCATTGCCGCATCGGAGGGTCGGGCCGTGCGGTGCATTTCCCTTTGGGTGGGTCGCTCGCTGTGGACTGGGATAAGATTCGGATCTTCCTCAACGTCGCCGAGGCTGGGAGCTTCACGAAAGCGGGAGACGATATCGGTCTCAGCCAATCCGCTGTCAGCCGTCAGATCAGCGCGTTGGAGCGCGAGCTGAAGGCGCCCCTGTTTCACCGCCACGCCCGCGGCTTGATCCTGACTGAGCAGGGCGACCTGCTCTTCCGCGCCGCGCGCGACATGAAGCTCAGGCTGGAGAACACCAAGGCCCGCCTCGTTGAGACGAGCGAGCGGCCCACCGGCGACCTCAAAGTGACGACCACGGTGGGCCTGGGCACTGCGTGGCTGTCGCAGCGGGTCGCCGAGTTCCTCGATCTCTACCCGGACGTGCGCATCGAGCTGATCCTCACCAACGAGGAGCTCGACCTCGCCATGCGCGAGGCCGACATCGCTATCCGCATGCGCCGCCCTGCTCAGCCGGACCTGATTCAGCGCCGCCTATTCACAGTGCACTACCACGCCTTCGCGAGCCCGGATTACATCAAGCGGTTCGGCGCCCCGAAGGCGATCGAGCAGCTCGACGATCACCGGCTGGTCTCGTTCGGCGGCAACGAGCCATCCTACCTGCTTGCCGCCCACTACCTCGCCGATATCGGCCGCGAGGGCCGCGAGCGCCGGCCGGTGCACTTCACCGTCAACAACGTAGCGGCGCTGCAGAAGGCGATGGAGACCGGCGTCGGCATCGGCATCCTGCCCGACTACGCCGTCGATGGGCAGGACAGCCTCGTGCAGGTGCTCACCGAGAGCGAGATGCCGACGCTCGACAGCTACCTCGTCTATGCCGAGGAGATGCGCACGGTGGCCCGCGTCCAGGCCTTCCGCGACTTCTTGGTTTCAAAAGCACAGCGCTGGACGTACTGAAGGTCGGAGCCGCTCTCATACGAAGAGCCGCTCGCCCTCCAGCCCCTTGTAGAGGCCGGCAACCTGCTCGCCGTAGCCGTTATAGATCAGGGTCGGCACGCGCTCATTTGTGCCCAGCACACGCTCACTCGCCTGGCTCCACCGGGGATGGGGCACGGCCGGGTTCACATTCGCCCAGAAGCCATACTCAGAGGCCTGCAGGCCCTCCCAGAAAGTCTTCGGCCGTTCCGCCGTGAAGGAGACCTTCACAATCGACTTGATCGACTTAAATCCGTACTTCCACGGCAGCGCGAGACGGATCGGCGCCCCAAACTGGTTCGGCAGCGGCTTGCCGTAGATCCCGGTGACTATGAAGGTGAGGTCGTTCATCGCCTCCGCGAGCGTCAGGCCCTCGATATAGGGCCAGGGATAGAAGAAGGACCGCTGGCCCGGCGCCATGGCCTTGTCGAGGAAGGTCTGGAACTGGACGTATTTCGCGCCCGAGGTGGGCTTAGCCATCGCGACGAGCTTGGCGAGCGGGAAACCGGTCCAGGGCACCGCCATCGACCACGCCTCGACGCAGCGGTGGCGATAGAGCCTCTCCTCCAGCCCGGCCTTTCGGATCAGCTCGTCCACGCCGATCTCGAAGGGCTTTTCCACCAAGCCGTCGATTTTGACCGTCCAAGGTTCGGTCTTGAGCGCGTTGGCCGCCGGCAGCACGGTCTTCGAGGTGCCGAACTCGTAGAAGTTGTTGTAGTCGCCGCTGTAGCGCTCCAGCGTTACCGCCCGATCAAGGGTGAAGGCCTCGTTGCGCGGAGCCGGGTAGGGACCGGCCGCGGCAAATCCGGGGCGGGTAGCGAGCAGCGAGCCGGCCATCAGGCCAGCTGCGCCGCCGAGCAATGCGCGCCGGTCGAGGAAGACGGATTCGGGCGTGGCGAGGCGCTCGGGGATGTCCCAGCCGCGGCTGCGCTTGATCAACATGGGGCTCGCTCCTGCCTGTGACCCGCGCGCACCCAGATCGGTGCGCGGCCGCGCGGGGTGAATGCTGCTCAGCGTCCCATTCGCGTCGGGTCGCCCGCGGTTACGCGGGCGGCGCCTCACGCAGGGCTCGGCGCAGCACTTTTCCGACGTTGGTCTTCGGGAGGCTTGCCTGGATTACCACTCTGCGCGGCACCTTGTAGCCGGTGAGTTGCGAGCGGGCATGGGCCCGGATGGCCTCGACCGTGAGGCCTGAGTCGCGCAGCACCACGTGGGCCACCACCATCTCGCCCGCCTCGGGGCAGGGTGCCCCGACCACCGCGCATTCGAGGATGCCGGGATGGAGGGCGAGCACGTCCTCTACCTCGTTCGGATAGACGTTGAAGCCGGAGACGAGGATCATGTCCTTCATCCGGTCCACGATGCGTACCTGCCCATCGGCCTCCATCACGGCCACGTCGCCGGTGCGGAAGAAACCGTCCGGAGTCATTGCCCGGGCGGTCTCGTCGGGCCGGCTCCAGTAGCCCTTCATCACCTGGGGGCCGCGCACGCAGATTTCGCCGGGCTCGCCGAAGGAGGCGGGCATGCCGTCGGCGCGCCGGATCGAGACCTCGGTGGAGGGCAGGGGATAGCCGATCGTGCCGGACCATTCGGCGAGCCGGTAGGGGTTCACGCAGACGACCGGCGAGGTTTCGGAGAGGCCGTAGCCCTCGATGATGGTCGAGCCCGTGATCTCCTTCCAGCGCTTGGCCACCGACCGCTGAACCGCCATGCCGCCGCCGACCACGTAGTCGAGGTGGGAGAAGTCGAGCGTCGGGAATTTCGGGTGGTTGTTGAGGAGGTTGAAGAGGGTGTTCACCCCCGACATATGGGTGAAGCGGTGCTTCGACAGCGTCTTGATGAACCCGTCCGCGTCGCGCGGATTCGGGATGAGTAGGCAGCAGCCGCCGGAGCGGATGAAGAACAGGAAGCAGCACGTCAGCGCGAAGATGTGGTAGAGCGGCAAAGCCGTCACCATCACGCGCCGAGGCCCGTCCGGATCCGTCGCCTCGAACCAGATCTGCGACTGGACGACGTTGGCGACGATGTTGCGGTGGGTCAGCATCGCGGCTTTGGCCACGCCCGTGGTGCCTCCCGTATATTGCAGAAAGGCGAGATCCTCTTGCGCTACCGGCACCGGCTTCAACGCCAGGCCCGCCCCCGCCTTGAGCGCTGCGGTGAAGCGGCTGCTGAGGCCGGCCGGCAGCCTGAAGGGCTTCACCGCCTTCTTGATGTGGCGTGAGGCGAGGTCGATCAGCCGGCCCTTCAGCCCGAGCCCGTCGCCGGGCCCGACCAGCAGGACGCGGTCGAGGCTCAGCTGCGGCAGCGCCTCGGCGACGGTGTGGGCGAAGTTCTCCAGAACGATCAGGGTGCGCGCGCCCGAATCGTTGAGCTGTGCCGCCAACTCGCGCGGGGTGTAGAGCGGGTTGACGTTCACCACCGTGGCGCCCGCCAGCAGCGTGCCGAACAGCGAGACGGGGTAGGCCGGCACGTTCGGCATCATGATCGCGACGCGGTCGCCCTTAGCGAGGCCCTGCCCCTGCAGCCAGGCCGCGAGCGCCCGGGCCATGCGGCCGAGCGCAGCATAGCTGACGGAGGAGCCGAAGCAGATCAGCGCGGGCCGGTCCGCGAAGCGGCGCGTGCTCGCCTCGAACATATCGACGAGGGTACCGAGCCCGTCCACGTCGATCTCCGCAGGCATCCCGGGCGGGTAGGCGGCGAGCCACGGCTTATCGCGCCCCGACATGGCGGCCCTTTGCTGCTCGATCACGGCGCACTCCCTACGCACGGCTTCGTAATGGCCGTGCTGATCGTCTGACCATTCCCATTGTCCCAGACTGTGCGGGATCGCTCCGGCATGGGCAAGCGAGGCGGCCAATGGCGCGGCAACAGCCGCACGAATTAGTTCATATATGAACTATCATGTCGGGCGAGACACTTCCAGAGACCGGCGGGTCGCATCGGTCGGCGTTGGCCCGGGCCCTCGGAAGGCCGTGACCAAGACATGCGGCAATGCCGCCACGACGAGAACCAGGGCGGCGCGCAGCGTTTCGTCACTGCTAAATGCGCGGCGCGGCCAGGGGCCAACGCCGAAATCGCGACCGAGCCCAAGCAGGGCGGCGGCGAGCCAGAGGGCAAGGAAGCTCCCGGTGGCAGTTGCTGCGAGCCCGCCCGTCCTGCGCCAGAAGCCAACGGGTTGGAAACGTGCCTGCCCGAGCCAGATCGGCAGGCCGACGGCAAGGCCGAAGACGAGGGCGGCGACAGCCGCGCCAATCACGTAAGCGAGGCCAAGTGGTTGCCCGCTGAGGAAGGCCGAGCCACCAGCCATGAAGCCGCCGCGCAGCACAAGGCCGCCGAAGGTTGGGTGCAGCGCGGCTGCCAGGAGGAGCACCAGCCCGAGTCCGGCGAACACCGCCCGCCGCGCTGGCGAAGCCGAGCCGGGCATGGCCGCCGCGGCCAAAATACGGGCGAGCCCGTAGACGAGGGCGAAGGCGAAAAGGGGGTAGCGGTCGAGGAAGAAACCGTAGGCGTAGGACTCCACGGCCAGCGGCAGGGCCGAGCGCTGGCTGAGACCTGTCGCTGCCACCGCAAAGAGCGTCAGCAGCGCTGCAGCGAGCGGAGCCCCGGCCAGGATCGCTCGCGTGCCTCGCATAGTATCGCCCTCCGCATGAGTCCGACCGGATGGGGCGGACGGCCGTGTTCTAGTTGCTCCCGAAGAGAATCACCACGCGGCCTCCTGGTCTGCCGGACGTAGAGGATCGCGTTGGAGACCTGCAAGGTCGGATCTGGAGGCCCGGGTGTATTGACGCGGCAGTTCGAGTACCGTGATCGCACTGACCGACCTGCTCAGGACTGCTCCTCGGGAAAAGGAGCGGTGCAGGCTCTGAGTGTGAATGGCTCGCTCCTGATAAAGCTGACGCGACGCGAGCAATATCCAAGTCGATCGCCCCGCCTGTTGCCTGCTAAAGCCAGGTGCGCGAGACTAGCTTGACCGTTAAAAAATTGAAGCCGCGGAGGACCCTATATGCCCGTTATGATCCTGTTGCGGATTGCGGCCGCGGCCTTATCGTTGATTGCTCTCCCAGCAAATGCTGCAGGCTATCCGGTGCCCGGATAAAGCGATTGGATGAACAACGATTTCAGGTTTCACATTGGAGAAGTCATACGAAGAGGCGCCTGCACTACATCATGTTTGCAGACACTACAGGCGAACCGGTAGTCATCCAGCACGGCACCACCGGCTCGGCAGGCAACCTGCTGACGACCGAATTCGCTGGCGAGCTGTTAGGTCTCGGTCAACCGCTCGATACGGCCAAGTACTATATCATCATCTCGGATGCGAACAGTCATGGACAGTCGCCCAACCCTGCGGATGGGCTGAAAACAAATTTCCAATATACAACTACGACAACATGGCCGAGGCACAGTACCAGCTGATCTAAGGAGCATCTCAGCGTCAAACACGCGCGACCGCGCATCGGCAACTCGATGGACGGCATGCACGCCGGGATCTTGGGCGTGAGGCATCGCAAATTCATGGAGGCCCTCGTTCTCATGACGTCGTAGCCGAGCGAGATGGAGAGCCGCAATTGGATGATGCTCAGGCCTATAAACAAGCCCATCCGGCGCGACCGAATCTATGCTGATAGCGAGTGCAGGATTCCACCGCCCTCATTGCGGATTGCCAAGATCTTCTTTGCCCTGGCCGCCAGCGGTGGCACACTGTCACTGCAAAGGCAGGAGCCGACCGGCGCGCTGGCCGACAAGCTCGTGGACGCTCGTTTGTCTGCGCTATTCAACGCCGACGCCCACGACTATCTATCAGTTGGGACCGTCGCGCGGCTACGAACTCTCTGCGGGCGTTGAGCAGATCGAAACAAATTTGCTCGCCATCAACTCCGCGGACGACGAGCGCAACCCACCGAAATCAGGATCATGGAGCGCGAGATGAGGCGCCTCAGGAACGGGCGCTTGTACCTGATACCCCCCACCACCGAAGCAGCCGGCCACGGCACCACGGGCTTCGCCAAATTCTACAAGCAGTAGCTCCAACGATTCATGCAAGCCACCTCGATACGATCCATGTAGATCGTCTGCGATCAAGATGGCATAGCGGCCATTCTCACAATGCTCTCGTGTATGTCTCAGCGTCGGCAGTCGATGCGAAGAGGCAGCTTACTGGTGGGCTCAGGGGCGCGCCACCCGCGCTCGACCCGACCGGCCCCACACGCGGTCCCGACCCCGTCCGAACCTTCAGCCGCGGCGAGCTTAATGTCTGCGAGAGTCTGGACGTCCCCTTCCGTCGTTTTGAAGGCAACACCGCCCCGCCTGCTGGAGAGGGGCGGTCAGATTCTGGTCCTAACGCCGTCAAACCCGCTCAACGCGCCTCGTAATGGTCGCGCACCAGCCGGTCGAGCAGGCGGACGCCCCAGCCGGCGCCCCAGCTCTTGTTGATCTCGCTGGAGGTCGAGGACATGGCCACGCCTGCGATGTCGAGATGCGCCCAGGGCGTATCGTTGACGTAGCGCTTAAGGAAGGCAGCCGCCGTTGCGGCACCGCCGTGCCGGCCGCCGGTGTTCTTCATGTCGGCAAACTTCGAGTCGATTGCCTTATCGTATGCCGGGATCAGCGGCATCCGCCAAACCCTCTCGCCCGTCGCCTCGCCCGCCGCATGGAGGCACCTGGAGATCTCGTCGTCATTCGAGAACATGCCGGCGATGTCCTGGCCGAGTGCCACAATGATCGCACCGGTGAGGGTGGCAAGGTCGATCATTGCCTTGGGCTTGTAGGTTTGGTGGGTGTGCCAGAGGATGTCGGCGAGGACGAGGCGTCCTTCGGCATCGGTGTTAATGACCTCAATGGTCTGGCCCGACATCGAGGTGACGATGTCGGACGGGCGGTAGGCGTTGCCGTCGGGCATGTTCTCGACGATTCCGATGGCGCCGACCACGTTGGCCTTGGCCTTGCGGGCGGCCAGCGCGTGCAGGGTGCCGACCACGGCCGCGGCGCCGCCCATGTCGCCCTTCATGTCTTCCATGCCGCCGGCCGACTTGATGGAGACGCCGCCGGAATCGAACACCACGCCCTTGCCGATCAGCGCGAGCGGCGCGTCGCCGGGCCGGCCGCCGGTCCAGCGCATGATCGCCACGCGCGGCTCGCGGGCCGAGCCCTGGGCCACGGCGAGCAGCGCCCCCATGCCGAGCTCGCGCAGGCGGGCCGGCTCCAGCACCTCCACCTCGACGCCGAGCTTCGTCAGCTCCGCGGCGCGCCGGGCGAACTCGGCCGGATAGAGCACGTTCGGCGGCTCGTTCACGAGATCGCGGGCGAGCATCACGCCCGCGGCGACGGCGGCCGAATCCTGGCCCGCCACCTCGGCGGCGGCATGGTCGGCGAGCATCAGGGTCAGCGCGGTGCCGCCCTTGTCCTCGTCGGTCTTCTTCTTGGTCTTGTAGCGGTCGAAGGCGTAGCCGCGCAGGCGCGCGCCGAGGGCGAAATCCGCCGCCTCGCGCCCGCCGATCTCGGCGCCCGGCCAGTCGAGCAGCACCCGGGCCCGGCGGCCCGGGACCTTGCCGGCGGTGAAGCCGCCGAGCATCGGCCACTCGATCGTGGCGCGGTCCTTGTCCGAGCCGAGGCCGACGACGACGAGACGATCCGCCTCGACGCCGGCCGGGGCCGGCAGCACCAGCGCGGTCTGCGCCCGGCCCTTGAACTGCTCGGAGGCCGCGGCCCGGGCGACGAGATCGGTGCCCGCCTGTCCCAGGACCTCCCGTGCGGCGCTACCCAGGGCGAGATCGTCGCCCACGAACACGACGAGGTCGCCCCCGCCGGCCCGGCCGACCGGAGCGAAGGTGATGCTGATGCCGTCCGCCATGTGCCGCTTTCCGAAGTGCTTCCGGTCCCGAGGTCGAGGCCCGCGCCGCGGGTCTCCGCGATGGTGCATCCTGTGTAGCCGCTGAGGCAGAGAACGCAACGCGGCGGCTTCGCTCTTGAAACCGCCCCAGTTCGCGCGCCATGGCAGTGCGCACGAGGCGATTGTCCAGCCGGCAAAGAGGAGGCCGCGGGGCGTTACGGCGATGAACCAGATCGAGCGCTACATCTTCCGCATCGCGCTCGGCGCCTTCCTCGCCTGCCTGATCGGGCTGACCGGCACGATCTGGGTGACGCAGGCCCTGCGCGAGCTCGACCTGATCACGGCCAAGGGGCAGACGCTCCTGATCTTCCTGTTCGTCACCGGCCTGTCGCTGCCGACCCTCCTCGTCGTGATCGCGCCGATGGCCCTGTTCATCGCGGTCATCTACGCGCTGAACAAGCTCAACGGCGATTCGGAGCTGATCGTGATGTCGGCGGCCGGCATGCGCCCGCGGGCGATCCTGCGGCCCTTCCTGACGCTGGCGACGATGGTGAGCTTCCTCGTCGGCTTCCTGACCATCGTGGTGATGCCGGCGAGCTTCCAGGAGCTGCGCGACGTGATCACGCGGGTGCGCGGCGACTTCATCGCGAACGTCGTGAAGGAAGGCCAGTTCACGGAACTCGACAACGGCATCAGCTTCCACTTCCGCGAGCGCGGGCAGAACGGGACGCTGCTCGGCCTGTTCATCCGGGACGGGCGCGAGGCCGGCAAGAGCAAGGTCTACCTCGCCGACCGCGGCAACGCGATCGAGGTCGAGGGCCAGAGCTACCTGGCGCTGGAGAAGGGCAGCGTGCTGCAGCAGCAGAAGGACAGCCGCGATTCCTCGATCCTGACCTTCGAGCGCTACACGATCGACCTCGCCGCCTTCGCGCCTCCCGATTCGGACGTGATCTACAAGCCGCGCGAGCGCTCGACGACGCAGCTCCTCTTCCCCGACAAGACGGAAGGCTATTTCAAGCTCCAGAAGGGCCGCTTCCGGGCGGAGCTGCACGACCGGCTCTCCTCCTGGCTCTACCCGATCGCGCTGGCCTTCATCGCCTTCGCGGCGCTCGGCGACCCGCGCACCACGCGGCAGGGCCGCGGCGTGGCAGTGGCCGGGGCGGTTGTCGCCGTGGTGGCGTTGCGCATCGCGGGCTTCGCCGCGACGAGCGCGGCCGCGCGCAGCGCCGGGGCGGCGCTCGCGATCTACGCGGTGCCGCTGGCGGCGATCGGTCTGTCGAGCCTCATCATCTTCCACGGGCCGGCGGTGCGCAGCCTCACGGCGCGCCTCGCCGCTGCCCTGCGCGGCCTGGGGCCGAGCCGGCGGCTTGCGCGGGGCTAGGCCATGCTGATCGGCCGCACCCTCGGGACCTATTTCGCGTGGCGCTTCGTGCGCACCGTGCTCGGCGTCTTCATCACCGTCTTCGCGCTGGTCTACACCCTCGATTTCGTGGAGCTGCTGCGGCGGGCGGGCGATGCCGAGGGCGCCTCCACCGGGCTGATGGCGCAGCTCTCGCTCTACCGCACGCCGGCGGTGGCCGAGGGTGTTCTGCCCTTCGCGGTGCTGTTCGGCTCGATGGCGGCGCTCCTGCAGCTCTCGCGCAAGCTGGAACTGGTGGTGGCACGGGCGGCCGGCATCTCGGCCTGGCAGTTCCTGCAGCCCGGCCTGTTCGTCGCCCTGGCGCTCGGCGCCTTCGCGGTCGGAGTCTACAACCCGGTCTCGGCGGCGCTGAAGCAGCGCTCGACGGAGATCGAGGCCAAGATCTTCGCCAAATCGACCAAGGCGGGCTCCGGCAAGGCGCTCTGGCTGCGCCAGAAGAGCGTGGACGGCAGCGCCATCATCCGGGCCGAGACGGCGGTGGAGGGCACCACCACGCTCGCGGGCGTGCAGGTCTTCACCTTCGACGACGACGGCCGCTTCGCCGCCGAGATCGTGGCCGCGCGGGCCGTGCTGCATGACGGCTGGTGGGAACTCCAGGACGTGCGCCTGATCACGCCCGACTCGCCGCCCGAATCCTTCGGCAGCTACCTGATCGCCTCGACTCTCGACCTCGGGCAGATCCGCCAGCGCTTCACGCCCCCGGAATCTGTGCCTTTCTGGCAACTGCCGGATACGATCGCGCGGACCGAACGGTCCGGTCTCGATGCCACCCGCTACCGCCTGCAATACGACGTGCTCTGGGCCCGGCCGGCCCTGTTTCTGGCCATGGTGCTCGTCGCCGCAACCGTTTCCTTACGGTTTTTCCGCTTTGGTGGTGTCGGAAAGCTCGTGCTGGGCGGCGTCGCGGCGGGGTTCGCGCTCTACGTCGCGCGGCAGTTGATGGAGGGTCTCGGCGCCGCGGGACTCGTGGCGGCGCCAGTGGCGGCCTGGCTGCCGGCCGTGGTAGGAAGCCTCCTCGGTACGCTCACGCTTCTGTACCAGGAAGACGGATGAGACCCGCTCCTTCCGGGCGGGAATCGGGAGGCGAGGTTTGAGTGTGTTCGTGACGGCAGACGTCACCGGGGTTGGGACAGGCGTTGCGTAAGGTCTCCGACATCGCGCGGATCGCCGGGCTGACGGCGCTGCTGACGGTCCTGGCCGCGGCGGCTGGGCCGGCGCTTGCCCAATCGGGCGGCGCGCCGAACCCGCTTGCCAAGAAGCTCGAGGGCAAGCCCGGGGACAAGCTCCTCGTGGAGGCCGACGAGCTCGTCTACGACAACGACAACAACACGGTCACCGCGCGCGGCAATGCCGAGCTGCATTACGGCCCGCGCACCCTGCAGGCCGACCGCGTGCGCTACGACCGCGCCACCAGCCGCGTCTTCGCGGAGGGCAATGTCCGCCTCACCGACAAGGACGGCGCCGTCGTCACCGGCGAGCGGATGGAGCTGACCGACGATTTCAAGACGGGCTTCATCGACAGCTTGCGCATCCAGCAATCGGTCGAGCGCCGCGGCGAGACCGTGCGGACCCGCTTCTCCGCCCCCCGCGCCGAGCGTCTGAACGGCGAGCAGACGGCCTTCGACTACGGCACCTACACCGCCTGCGAGCCGTGCAAGGACAACCCCGAGAGGCCGCCCCTGTGGCAGGTGCGCGCCACCAAGATCATCCACAACAACGAGACGCACACGATCTATTTCGAGGAATCGCAGCTGGAGCTGGCCGGCATCCCGGTGGCCTACCTGCCGTATTTCGAGGCGCCCGATCCGACGGTGAAGCGCAAGAGCGGCTTCCTGACCCCGCGCTTCGTCACCTCGACGGCGATCGGCACCGGCGCGTCGCTGCCCTATTTCTTCAACCTCGCGCCCGATTACGACCTGACGGTCTCGCCGACCTTCGTGAGCCGGCAGGGCGTGCTCGGGCAGGCCGAGTTCCGCCAGCGCCTTGAGAACGGCTCGTACAACCTGCGCCTGTCGGGCATCTCGCAGACCACGCCCTCGGCCTTCCTGCCGGGACCGCTCGGTGCGGGTGACCGCGACTTCCGCGGCTCGATCGAGAGCCGGGGCCGCTTCTACATCAACGACCGCTGGCGCACCGGCTGGGATCTCGTCGGCGTCACCGACAAGTGGTTCCTCGACAACTACCGCATCCGCAACCAGAACATCGTCACGGACTATTTCCGTGAGGCGGTGTCGACCGCCTACCTGATCGGGCAGGGCGACCGCTCCTGGTTCGAGGCGCGGGGCTACTACTTCAAGGGCCTGTCGAGCTTCGACTGGCAGAAGGAGCAGCCGATCGTCGCGCCGGTGATCGACTACGACAAACGCATCAACGGGCCGGGCGAGCTCGGCGGCGAGGTGCGTTTCGAGGCCAACATCACCAGCCTGACCCGCGAGGCCACCGACTTCCAGGGCCTGCCGCGCACCTCGGCCTACCTGTTCAGCCCGAGCTACAACGGCGTCAGCTACCCGCTCTACGAGACCTGCTCGACCTTCAACCGGGCCTCCTGCCTGATCCGGGGGCTGGCCGGCACCAATACGCGCGCCTCGGCCATGGCGTCCTGGCGGCGCAGCTTCATCGACGATGCCGGTCAGGTCTTCACGCCCTTCACCTATCTGCGGGCGGACGCCTTCTTCACCAATCCGAGCCTGTCCGGCTACCAGAACGCCCTGGTGCCGACGATCGCCAATGTGGGCGAGGGCTTCAACGGCCGCGTCATGCCCGCGGTCGGCATCGACTACCGCTACCCCTTCGTCAGCAATTTCGGGCCGCTCGGCGTCCACACGATCGAGCCGATCGCGCAGATCATCGCGCGCCCGTCCGAGACCCGCATCGGACGCCTGCCGAACGAGGACGCGCAGAGCCTCGTCTTCGACGACACCTCGCTGTTCGAGTGGGACAAGTTCTCCGGCTACGACCGCGTCGAGGGCGGCGTGCGCGCCAATCTCGGCGGCCAGTACTCGGTGACGACGGATGCGGGCTGGTACACGAACGTGATGTTCGGCGAGTCGATCCAGCTCGCCGGCGTGAACTCGTTCCGCCGCGGCGACATCGCCAATGTCGGCCTGGAATCGGGCCTGGAGACGCGCCGCTCGGACTTCGTCGGCCGCTTCCAGCTCTCGCCGAACCAGAACATCTCCTTCATCACCCGGGCGCGGTTCGACCACAGCGACTTCAAGGTCAACCGCTTCGAGACCGGCGTGACCGCGCGCTTCGCGCCGTTCCTGCCGCTGACGCTCTCGGCCTTCTACTCCTACTACGAGGCGCAGCCGCTGCTCGGCTTCAGCCACCGCCGCGAGGGCCTCACCGCCAGCGCCACCTACAACATCACCCCGAACTGGTTCCTTACCGGCTCGGCGCTCGTCGACATGACGCACTACCTCGACACGCGCGACCTGTTCGCCGACGCCTATGCCAGCTACCTCGCCAACCCGGTCGGCCTCGCGCCCGTCTACCAGAACCCGGGCCGGTTCTACCTGTCCGGCATGAGCATCGGTGGCGGCTACCAGGACGAGTGCACCACGGTCTCGCTGAACTACATCGTCTCGCCGATCGCCACCGCGCTCGGCACCCGCGAGCGCAACCAGACCGTGCTGCTGCGGCTGGAATTGAAGACGCTGGGCGAAGCGGATCTCCGCCAGAACGTCGGCACCGTGACCACCAACGACGGCATCGCGTCGGTCCGCTGAGGCGGGCCGCGCGCGACGGTCCGCGACGCGCCCCCCTCTCCCGTTCGGGAGAGGGTTGGGGTGAGGGTTGAGAATTGTCCGGAGTGGCCGCGACGGTGAAGCGGCTCCGGCTCCTCCCATTCCTGGGAGTTCTCGACCCTCACCATGTCCCTCTCCCGAACGGGAGAGGGGACCCGCGCTTTGTCCGGACGGCGTTGTGCGAACTGGGCAGTCCGGTCGAGAGGCGGGGCCCGCGCGCGCACCGGAAGACAGCCTGCCGATGCATGATGGGCCGATGCGCCGCCTCGCCTTGCGCGCCCCGTGCCGGCTCCCTTAATCCCATGCCGTGGCGCATCGGCCCCGCGCCATCCGCGAGCCTGTCCCATGCTCCCACTCGCCCTGACCCTCGGAGACCCGGCCGGGATCGGCCCGGAGATCGCCCTGGCGGCCTGGCTCGCCCGCGGCGGCCTGAACCCGCTGCCACCCTTCTTCCTCGTCGCCGACCCGGCCTTCGTGGAGCGCGCGGCCGATCGCATGGGCCTGCCCGTGCCGGTCGCCGAGATCGATCCCGAGACCGCCGCCGAGGTGTTCCCGCGGGCGCTGCCGGTCGTGGCGCTGCCCAGCGGCACCGCCATCGCGGCCCTGCCGGGGCGACCGGATTCCATCCATGCCGGCGCGGTCATCGAATCGATCACCGCCGCGGTCGGCTTCGTGAAAGCGGGCCGTGCCGCGGCCGTCGTGACCAACCCCATCGCCAAGTTCGTGCTGACCCGGGCCGGGTTCGCCCATCCCGGCCACACCGAGTTCCTGGCGGCCCTGTCCGTCGCTCCGGGGCGCACGCCGCCGCGGCCGGTGATGATGATCTGGAGCGAGGATCTCGCCGTGGTGCCGGTGACGATCCATGTGCCCCTGCGCGACGTGCCGGATCTTCTGACCCAGGACCTCGTCGAGGAGACGGTCCGCATCGTGGTCCACGATCTCAAGACCCGCTTCGGCCTGCCCGAGCCGCGCCTCGTCCTCGCCGGGCTCAACCCGCATGCGGGCGAGGCGGGAACCATCGGCCGCGAGGACCGTGACGTGCTCGCTCCGGCGGTGGCGCGGCTGCGCGGGGAGGGGATCGACCTCCGGGGACCGCTGCCGGCCGACACCCTGTTCCACGCCCGCGCCCGCGAGACCTACGACGTGGCGCTGGCGCCCACGCATGATCAGGCGCTGATCCCGATCAAGACGATCGCCTTCGATGACGGCGTCAACGTCACGCTGGGGCTGCCCTTCATCCGCACCTCGCCGGACCACGGCACGGCCTTCGACATCGCCGGCCAGGGCATCGCGCGGCCGGACAGCCTGATCGCGGCCCTCAGGCTCGCCGAGCGGCTGGCCCGCAACGCCGGCATCGCGAAGGCCTTCGGCGGCGCGGTCATCCCGATCAGCGCCTATGCCGGGCGCCCCTCGCAGATGCGCCATTTCGACCCCGACGACGAGCTGTGATACCGCGGCCGCTCTGACGGATCGGAGATGACATGAGTGCCCCGGACGGGCTGCCGCCCCTGCGCGAGGTCGTGGCCCGGCATGGGCTCGAGCCGAAGAAGTCGCTCGGCCAGAACTTCCTGTACGATCTCAACCTGACCGGCCGCATCGCCCGGGCGGCGGGGCCGCTGGCGGGCGTGACGGTGGTCGAGGTGGGCCCGGGCCCCGGCGGCCTGACCCGGGCGCTCCTGGCGGAGGGGGCGGCCCGCGTCGTCGCGATCGAGCGCGATCCACGGGCGCTTCCCGCCCTGGCCGAGATCGCGGCGCATTATCCGGGCCGCCTCACCGTGGTCGATGCCGACGCGCTCGCCTTCGACCCGCGCCCGCTGATCGGCGACGGCCCGGCCCGGATCGTGGCGAACCTGCCCTACAATGTCGGCACGCCGCTGCTGACCGGCTGGCTCGACGGCGAGGCCTGGCCGCCCTGGTGGGATTCGCTGACCCTGATGTTCCAGCGCGAGGTCGCCGAGCGCATCGTGGCCGACGAGGGCGCGCGGGCCGATTACGGCCGCCTCGGCGTGCTCTGCGGCTGGCGCACGGAGGCCGACATCCTGTTCGATGTCAGCCCCTCCGCCTTCGTGCCGCCGCCGAAGGTGACGTCGAGCATCGTGCGCCTCGTGCCGCGGCCGGACCCGCTGCCCTGCCGGGTCGGCGCCCTCGAAGCGGTCACTCGCGCCGCCTTCGGCCAGCGCCGCAAGATGCTGCGCCAGAGCCTCAAGCCGCTCACCCCCGATCCCGGCACGATCCTCGCCGCGGCCGGCCTGCCCGAGACCGCGCGGGCGGAGGAGGTGCCGGTGGCCGGCTTCGTGGCGCTGGCCAATGCCTGGGAGGCCGGGCGCGGGCGCTGATCCGCACACGAAAAGGCCGGCGCCGCTGAGCGGCACCGGCCCTGTTCAGCCCCGATCCGGCGGCTCAGGCGGTCTGCTGGATCGCCGAGAGGATCCACGGGCGGCCCGGGCGGCGGACGAAGGTCCACAGCTCGACGGCCTGCGGCGCGCCGGTCTCGACCACGCGGTCGCTGCGGCGGTCGATCGTGACGTCCTTCAGCGTGTAGCGCATCGCCACGGTGGCGTACTCGTCCGCGCCCTCGCCCCAGGCCTCGGCCAGATCGCCCTGCTGGAGCTTGACCTCGCTGATCCGGTTGACGACGCCGCGCGCCGCGTTGGCGTTCAGCTCCTCCTCGAAGTAGCCGGCCATCTCAGGGGTGGCGAGGTTGCGCAGGCCGACCTTGTCCTCGTGGGAATAGGCGTCCTGGATCTCGCCGAGCAGGCGCTCGAACGACTGGTAGTCGTTCGGGCCGATCTGCACGGGGCGCTGCTGAACCGGACGTGCGCCGCCCATGCCACCCATCATGCCGCCGCCCATCATGCCCGAAGGGCCGCCGGGGGCGGGATTCGGGCTCTGGTCCTGATCGAGGCCGGAGCGGGCATAGGGCGCGCCGGCACCCGCCGGCTGGCCGCTGCGGCGGCGGAACCAGCGCACCGCGAAGGAGACCAGTAGCACGACGAGGCCGACCTGCAGCAGCAGGCCGAGGAACGAGGCGAAGCCGCCGAGGCCGCCCGAGAAGCCGGCGCCGAGCAGCGCGCCGATCAGGCCGGCGCCGAGCAGGCCCGCGAAGAATCCGCCGCCGAAGCGCCGACCCTGCTGCGGGGCCTGCATGCCGGGATTGGTCATGCCGGGCTGCTGTTGCGTGCGCTGCATCGGCGCGGCCGTGCCCGGCGCGGTCGGCGTGGCCGAGGGCGCGTTGAAGGTGCGGGACCCGCGGGACCCGACGCTGCCGCCGCCGCCCGGCCGGGCCTCGGCGATGGGCGCCGCGACCGTCAGCGCGGCAGCGAGCGCCAGGAAGGTCGCCGTGCGCTTGCGTCGCTTGAGGGAGGTGAGCATCGGGAGCCCCTGAAGAGAGAACAGATCGTGTGAACCGGTCGCGGCGTTCGCCGCCGTCGATAATATGGGGACGGTTCAGCCGGCGTTTTAGTCCATCGCCCCGGCCGTCTTTCCACTCGCGGCGGTGACAGCGCGCCCGGGTGGTCAACGATTCCTCAATCGAGGCGCCGGGGAAGCCGGCTCAATGCATGGTTCGGCGCGGCGCGGCAGGAAAGACCAGGCGGACCTGCGTGCCCTCGTTCTGGCGGCTGTCGAGGCTGATCGTGCCGTTCTGGCGCTTCATCAGCCCGTGCACGATGGCGAGCCCGGCGCCGCGGCCGGCCTCGCGGCTGGTGGAGAAGGGCGCAAGCGCCCGGGCCAGCATCTCCGGCGACATGCCGGTGCCGGTATCGCTGATCAGGAGGCCGACTGCGCCGTCATTGGGCTGCTGGAGCGTGCGGTCCCCCGCCGGCACGCGGAAGGTGGAGAGGGTGACGAGGCCGCCCTCCGGCATCGCCTCGCAGGCATTGGCCACGAGATGACGCAGGGCGAGTTCCACCTGGGTCGGGTTGGCGACGGCGAAGGGCAGGTCGGGCGTGCGCATCACGTCCAGGCGAACCCGGCCCGGCAGGCTCGGCCGCATGGCATCGGCCGCCTCGGCCACCATCAGGTCGAGGTCGATCGCCCGGACGTCGGGCGCGATCTTGCGCGAGAAGGCGAGCAGCTGGCGCGTCAGCACCGCGGCCCGCTCGGTCGCGTCGGTGGAGCGGCTGATGGCACGCTGGATGAAGGGCTCGGGCCGGTCGCCCAGGCGGCGCTTCAGCCCGTCGATGTAGCCGATCAGAATCTGCAGGAAGTTGTTGAACTCGTGCGCCACGCTGTTCGTGAGCAGGCCGAGCGCCTCGCGCTGGCGCGACAGGGTCAGCGCCGTCTCGGCCTCGTGCCGCCGCGTCACGTCGAGGAGCTGGACGAGCCGGTGCGGGCCGCCGGCCACGGGCGCGCTGTCGAGCCAGGCCCAGAAGCTCGATCCGTCCTTCCGGCTCGCCAGGAATTCCAGGGGGCCCGCCGCCGGGGCGAGCGCCGCCTCGCCGAGTAGGCCGAGATCGTGGCCGAGGATGTCCGCGTCGGCATAGCCGGTGAGCGCCCGGAAGGCCGGATTGGCGTATAGGATGCGCCCCTCCGGACCGTCGAGAAGCAGGGCCGCGACGCGTCCCGCATCGAGGAGGGCGGCAGTGCCGGGATCGAGGCCGCCGGCCTCGTCTCCGTTCGGGGGATTGGTCTCTTCCGGCAAGGTCCCGTCCGGCCAAGTCTCGTCAGGATGCGGGCCGGTCCCGGTCCGCGCGGCGCCGGCAGGGTGACCGTCCCCGGGCCCGGCGTCAAAGCGGGTTCGCGCCTACTGGCGCACCCACATCACCCGCGCCATCCAGGCGATCTCGCCGACATTGAGAACGCGCTCCTCGTGGTCGGGGTTGAGCGAAGTCAACTCCACGGTGCGTGCGGTCCGCCGCTTCAGCTCCTTGGCGAGCACCTCGCCGCCGTGCAGGCGCACGACGATGCGGTCGCCCTTGCGCACGCTCGCCGAGGGGGAGACGATCAGCACGTCGCCGTCGCGGAACAGCGGCAGCATCGAATCGCCCTGGACCTCCAGGGCGAAGGCGCGCTCCTCGCCGAGATCGGGGAAATCGATCTCCTCCCAGCCGGCGCCGCCGGTCGGAAGACCGTCCTCGGTGAACATGCGGCCGGAGCCTGCCTGCGTCATGCCGATCAGAGGCACGGTGGAGCGCACCGGCCCCTCGCGCGCCTCGATCAGGCGCAGGAATTCGTCGAGGCTCGCACCCGTGGCGGCGAGAACCTTGGAGACCGATTCGGTCGACGGCCAGCGCTTGCGCCCATCCGCGCCGATCCGCTTCGAGCGGTTGAAGCTCGTCGCGTCCAGGCCGGAGCGTCGGGCCAGGCCGGAGGGTGAATATCCGTGGCGTTCCGCCAGCCTGTCGATGGCGGTCCAGATCTGTTCGTGGGACAACATCAGTCGGGCTCGGTGCCTCAACCGGCCGCTGGGACGCACGGCTCAGTTGTAGGAAACTAGGGCTACCACGGGCGAAACGCAACCATTTTCCGGCTCGATTCAACCGGTAATTCTGCTGCGATCCACACCTGCCCGGATCAACCCTGCGGATGGGAAAAGGTTGTCAGGGGCCGGGAGATCGCCCTATCGACGCTGGCGACAGCCACGGACCATCGATGCCGCTCATCTACAAGATCTGCCCGCGCGCGCTCTGGCGCGAGGCCGAGGCGCTCGGCCGCTTCACCGGCGCTCCCGTCGACCGCACCGACGGTTTCATCCATTTCTCCACCGCAGCGCAGGTGCGGGAGACCGCCGCCCGCCATTTCGCAGGGCAGGACGACCTCCTCCTCGTTGCGGTGGATGCGGAGGCGCTGGGCGAGGCTCTGCGCTACGAGCCCTCGCGCGGCGGCGACCTGTTCCCGCATCTCTACGCGGATATGCCGCTCTCAGCCGTGCGTACGGTCTCCGACCTGCCGCTCGGCACGGATGGGATCCACCGCTTCCCGGCGGAGATCGGGGCATGATCGATGTCCTGTTCCCCCTGGTCCGGCCGGTTCTGCACGGACTGGATGCCGAGACCGCTCACAATTTGACGTTGCGCGCCCTGGCAGCCCTGCCGGCCCGCCGCCCGGCCGCGGACGACGGGCGTCTCGCCGTCGAGATCCTGGGCCGCCGCTTCCCCAATCCGGTCGGCCTCGCGGCAGGCTTCGACAAGGGCGCCGCGGTGCCGGACGCGCTCCTCGGTCTCGGATTCGGCTTCGTCGAGGTTGGCGGCGTGGTGCCGCTGCCGCAGCCCGGCAATCCGCGGCCACGGGTGTTCCGGCTCGCGCGCGACCGGGCCGTGATCAACCGCTTCGGCCTCAATAGCGAGGGCGTCGCGGTGGTGGCCGGTCGGCTGGCCGCTCGCGCCGGCCGTCCCGGGCTCGTCGGCGTCAATATCGGCGCCAACAAGGAATCCGGTGACCGCCTCGCCGACTACGCCGCCTGCACGCGTCGCCTCGCACCGCACGTGGCTTTCGTCACCGTCAACGTCTCCTCTCCCAACACGCCGGGCCTGCGCGACCTCCAGGGCGAAGCGTTCCTCGACGAATTGCTCGCTCGGGTGGTCGAGGCACGCGACGAAGCCGGCCCAAGCGCGGCCGTGCTCCTGAAGATCGCCCCCGACATCACGCGCGAGGCCCTCGACGCGATCTGCGAGACAGCCCTGCGACGCGGCGTGCAGGCGCTCGTCGTCTCGAACACCACGATCGCTCGGCCCGCCTCTCTCGCCGAGGCGGATCTGGCCAAGCAGACCGGCGGTCTCTCCGGCCGGCCGCTCTTCGGGCCGTCCACCCGGCTCCTGGCCGAGACCTATCTGCGCGTCGGGGACAGGCTGCCGCTGATCGGTGTCGGCGGCATCGACTCGGCCGAGGCAGCCTGGGCCAAGATCCGCGCCGGGGCGAGCCTCGTGCAGCTCTACTCCGCGCTCGTCTACGAGGGGCCCGGCCTCGTCGGGACGATCAAGCGCGGCCTGCTGGCCCGGATGCAGGCCGAAGGCCTGACGAGCCTCACCGGAGCGGTGGGGCGCGACGCGGCGGCTTTGGCGAAGGACTGAGCGGAGCCGGCACAAAACTGCATCGCCGGGCGCGGATCGGCATCTTGGTTCCGGGTTTGGCGTCATCACCGCGAGTAATTGTCGATCGACAAAAAGATCCCGTCGATCGTCGCAAGGCGGTCCAGCAGCAAATCCCGACGCGGCGGCACACTTCCACATCGGAACAAGTAAAGATCAGCGGTCCAACACCTGCTTTCGCTGCATGAGGGGCTTGCGCTCGGGCCCGATTGAGGCGGCCGGGGGTCGGCGCTTATCTCGCAAACGCACACAGCGTTTTCGCGAGTTCCTGCATGGACAACCCGGTCGCGTCTCCCAAGCGCTCCTCCGCCGCCGGCGGCTGGGGGGCCCTGAAGTCCTGCGGCAGGCACCTCGTCGGGAGCCGGGCGCCGCTGACGGGAGCGCGCGCCTTGCTGAAGGCCAATCAGCCGGACGGGTTCGACTGCCCCGGCTGCGCCTGGGGTGATCCGGAGCACGGCTCCTCGTTCGAGTTCTGCGAGAACGGCGTGAAGGCGGTCTCCTGGGAGGCGACCGACAAGCGCACGCCGCCGAGCTTCTTCGCCCGCCACACCGTCACGGAGCTGCGCGACTGGAGCGATTACGCCCTGGAGGGTGAGGGCCGGCTCACGCAGCCGATGCGCTACGATGCGGGGCTCGACCGCTACATCGCGGTGCCCTGGGACGAGGCCTTCGCCGAGATCGGCGCGACGCTCCGCAGCCTCGACCATCCGGACCAGGCCGAATTCTACACCTCCGGGCGCGCCTCGAACGAAGCGGCCTATCTCTACCAGCTCTTCGCCCGGCTCTACGGCACCAACAACTTCCCCGACTGCTCGAACATGTGCCACGAGGCGAGCGGCATCGCGCTCACCCAGGCCATCGGCATCGGCAAGGGTACGGTGAGCCTGGAGGATTTCGAGAAGGCCGACGCCGTCTTCGTGGTGGGTCAGAATCCGGGCACCAACCACCCGCGCATGCTGGGCGACCTGCGCCGCGCGGCCGAGCGCGGGGCCCGCGTCGTGGTCCTGAATCCGGTGCGCGAGCGCGGCCTGGAGCGGTTCGCGGACCCGCAGAACACCGTCGAGATGCTGCGCGGCGCGAGCCGGCCCATCGCCAGCCACTACCTGCAGCCGCGTCTCGGCGGCGACATGGCCGCCTTCCGCGGCATGGCGAAGGTGATCTTCGCGCGTGACGATGCCGAGCTTGCGGCGGGGCGCCCCTCGCTCCTGGACCGGGCCTTCCTCGCCAAGCACACGGCCGGGCTCGCGGCCTACCGCGCGGCGGTCGATGCCACCGGCTGGGAGGCGATCCTCGACCAGGCGGGCCTGACCCGCGCCGAGATCGAGGCGATGGCCGAGGTCTATCTCGGCGCCGACAAGGTCATCGCCACCTGGGCGATGGGCGTGACGCAGCACAAGCACTCGGTGGCGACGATCCGCGAGATCGCCAACGTGCTGTTCCTGCGTGGCCATGTCGGGCGGCCCGGCGCGGGCCTCTGCCCGGTGCGCGGCCACTCGAACGTGCAGGGCGACCGCACGGTCGGCATCAACGAGAAGCCGCCCGCCGCCCTGCTCGATGCCCTGGAGCGCGAGTTCGGCTTCGCGGCACCGCGCCGGCACGGGCACAACGTGCTCGCCGCGATCCGCGCCATGCTCGACGGCTCGGCCAGGGCCTTCATCGGCCTCGGCGGCAACTTCGCCCGCGCCACGCCGGATTCGGCGCTGGTGGCGAAGGCGCTGGCCGGTTGCGAGCTCACCGTGCACATCGCGACGAAGCTCAACCACTCGCACCTCGTGCCGGGCCGGATCGCCTATATCCTGCCCTGCCTCGGCCGCACCGAGATCGACCGGAACAGCGCCGGCAAGGTCCAGATCGTGACCGTCGAGGATTCGATGAGCATGGTCCACGGCTCGGGCGGCATCAACAAGCCGGCCTCGCCGCATCTGCGCTCCGAGGTCGCGATCATCGCCGGGATCGCCGCGGCGACCGTCGGATCGGACAAGGTGGACTGGGCGGCGCTCGCCGACGACCACGACCGCATCCGCGAGCTGATCGCCCGCACGATTCCCGGCTTCACCGGCTACAACACCCGCGTGCGCCGTCCGCGCGGCTTCCTGCTGCGCAACCTCGCCGCCGAGCGGGTCTTCGAGACCGAGACCGGCAAGGCGACCTTCTCGGACGACGCGCTCCCCGAGGCGACCGAGCACCAGCAGGCCAAGCGCGCCGACGACACCTTCGTGCTGCAGACCTTCCGCAGCCACGACCAGTACAACACCACCATCTACGGCTTGGACGACCGCTACCGCGGCGTCTACGGCGAGCGGCGCGTGCTGTTCGCCCATCCCGACGACCTCGCCGCGATCCGCGACCGGCTCGGCGAGCGCGTCGACATCCGCGGCACGCATGCGGACGGCGTGGTGCGGGTGGCCGAGGATTTCCGCCTCGTGCCCTTCGACATGCCGCGCGGCTCGCTCGCCGGCTACTACCCCGAGCTCAACGTCCTGGTGCCGCTCTCGACCTTCGGGGCGCAGAGCGACACGCCCACCTCGAAATCGGTTCTGGTCACCCTCCACGCACGGTAACAGACATGACGGAAGCGGACTTCATCGGCGCGGTCGATCATCTCCGGGGACGGCGTCCGGATCTCACCCGGATCGAGGCGGGGCTTCTCGCCGCCCCGCATCTGGGTCTGAGCCCCGACACGCGCAGCTTCGCGAAGGTCTTCGACCTCGCCCACGCCCATGTGCTGCGCGCCCTCTCGCGCCTCGACGAGGCCGGCCTCGTCACGGTGACGGAGCGCGACCCCCGTACCCAGCGCACCCATTTCGCGCCGACCGAGGCGGCGCGGACGCTGTTCGCCGAAGCGGCCTGAAACGGCGGAAGCTCCTGCCGGGGCTCTGCCCCGGCACCCCGCCGAACGGATGATCCCTCTGGAAACCCGTCATTCCGGCCTGGCGAGCGGGAAGCCCTCGTCGAGCCAGCCGGTGATGCCGCCGATCATCAGCTTCACCGGCCGGCCCGCCTCGGCGAGGCGCAGGGCGCCGCGGTCGCCGCCGTTGCAGTGGGGCCCGGCGCAATAGACCACGAACAAGGTGCCCGCGGGAAAGCGCGCCAGCGTCTCCGGGCCGATCTGCCGATGGGGCAGGTTCAGCGCGCCCGGCACATGCCCCGCCGCGTAGGCCGCCGGCCCGCGCACATCGAGCAGAACGAAATCGGGCGTCCCCGCGCTCAGGCCGGCCTGCACGTCGGCGCAGTCGGTGTCCAGGGCGAGACGCGCCGCGAAGTGGCGGCGGGCATCCGCCGGTTCGGCGGCAGGAATTGCGGCGACGGGGCTCGGCATCTCGGCTCTCTCCTTCAGAGGACGAGGGGCAGGGTAGGGGACGGCCACGGCACTGGTGAGCGGCGCGGATGCCGCGTAGCGTCAAGATCGTGCCAAGCTGCTCCCGTCCGATCCCGCCCGCCAATCCCCTCGTGGTGCTCGTCGCCTATGACGGGCTCTGCACCTTCGAGTTCGGCTGCGCCGTCGAGGTGTTCGGCCTCGCGCGGCCGGAGATGGGGCCGGACTGGTATCGCTGCGCCGTGGCGGGAATCGAGCCCGGGCCGCTGCGGGCGACCGGCGGCGTGCGGATGATGGCCGATGGCGGCCTCGACCTCGTCGCCGCCGCCGGCACCGTGATCGTCCCCGGCTGGCGCGGCGTGGACGCCCCGGTCCCGGAGGATCTCTGCATCGCCCTGCGCGCCGCACGGGAGCGCGGCGCGCGCATCCTCTCGCTCTGCTCCGGCGCCTTCGTCCTGGCGGCGGCCGGTCTCCTCGACGGGCGGCGCGCGACGACGCATTGGCGCTACGCGGAGGCGCTGACCGCCCGCTATCCGGCCCTGCGCTTCGTGCCCGACGTGCTCTACGTGGACGAGGGCGACGTGCTGACGGCGGCCGGCAGCGCGGCCGGGCTCGATCTCTGCCTGCACCTCGTGCGACGGGATTTCGGGCCCGACATCGCCAACCGCGTGGCGCGGCGCCTCGTGCTGCCGGCCCATCGCCAGGGCGGGCAGGCGCAATATGTGGAGCGCCCGGTGCCGCGCGAGCGGGCGGCCGGCTCGCGCCTCGCTCCGCTCCTCGACAAGGTGCGGCGCGATCTCGATCAGGACTGGCCGATCGGCCGGCTGGCGGCGGAGGCGGCGCTCAGTCCCCGGGCGCTGCACCGCCGCTTCCGCGAGGTCACCGGCCAGAGTCCCGGCGGATGGCTGCTGGCCGAGCGGATCGGCCATGCCCGGACCCTGCTGGAGAGCACACGCCTGCCGATTCCCGAGATCGCGGCGGCCAGCGGCTTCGGCTCGGCGGCGAGCCTGCGCCATCATTTCCGAGCCCTGCTGGGGACGAGCCCGGCCGCCTATCGGGCGGCATTCCCGGCAGGCGGATCGGTCGCCGTCCGTTAGAGCACGATGCGGAAACGTGGAATCCGGTTTTCCGGAATCATCGTGCGATCACAACACGCTCAAGCATGCTGCTGTTTCCGTGGAAATGCAGCATGCTCGAGAGCGCTCTTCAGCCGAAGTGGATGCCGGTCCGGCGAAAGAGAGCGTGCTGAAACCAAGGCTTAGAGCCGCTCCCGGTTGCAACGCGATCGGGAGCGGCTCCAGATCCCGGTCAGTAGCCCTTGGCGGCGATCGCCTCCGACCACGTCACCGCGCGCTTGGCCATGCTGATGTGCTGACGCTCGTAGAGACGCCCCTCCAGCTTGATCGCGCCGCGCTTGGCGTTCTCGGGCTTGGCGAAGGCCTCGATCACGAGACGGGCGCGGCGGACTTCCTCTTCGGTGGGGGCGAAGGAGGTGTTGGCCGGCTCGAGCTGGTTGGGATGGATCAGGGTCTTGCCGTCGAAGCCGAGATCGCGCGACTGCCGGCACTCCGTGCGGCACCCGTCGACGTCGGCGATGTCGTTCCAGACGCCGTCGAGGATGGTCAGTCCCTCCGAGCGCGCGGCGGCCAGCGCGAACATGATCCAGGGCAGCATCGGCACGCGACCGGGAACGAGCTGCGCCCAGGTATCCTTGGCGAGGTCGTTGGTGCCGAGCACGAAGCAGGTGAGCCGGGTGCGGCGGTCGCGCCGGGCCTGGGCGATCTCCTTGATGTTGAGGATCGCGGCCGGGGTCTCGATCATCGCCCAGACGGCGATGTCCTCGGGCGCGTCGAGGGCCTCGAGATGGTTGGCGATCGCCTCCAGCACGGCCGGCGAGGACACCTTCGGCATCAGGATCGCGTCCGGTCGCGCCTCGATCGCGGCGCGCAGATCCGCTTCGCCCCAGGGGGTCTGGGGGGCATTGACCCGGATGACGAGCTCGCGGTCGCCGTAGCCGCCGCTCTTCACCGCGGCGCAAACCTGCTCGCGGGCGAGTTCCTTCTCCTCCTGGCCGACCGCATCCTCAAGGTCGAGGATCAGGCTGTCGGCGGGCAGCGTCTTGGCCTTCTCCAGAGCGCGCGCGTTCGAGCCCGGCATGTAGAGCACGCTGCGGCGGAGGCGGAGATCGGTCATCGGGTCAGTCCTTCGGCCCAGATTGTCTTTGCGCTGCACCATAGTGCAACGATCCGGTGAGGCCAGCACCCCGAAGGTCGGGGGCTAAGAAACCGCGACGTTTGTGACGTCGCCACGCTGTGGCCACCTTCCCCCAGCAAGGGCGATTCGGAGGAACGGGTTCGATCCCGCGGCCGAATCCGGTCGGGGACGGGCCCGAACGGGTGTCTGCGCGCTGGCGCGGCACGCGAACACTGAGGGGATCGACCATGAAGCGGGTCTTCTTCGGCCTGATGCTGGCCGGCGCGCTCGCCGCGCCGCTCTCGGCGCGGGCGGCAAGCAACACCACGGTCGGCGTCGGCACGGGCGCGATCGCCGGAGCCGTGGTCGCCGGACCGATCGGCGCGGTGGCCGGGGCCATCGTCGGCGGCGTGGTCGGCGCGACGAGCGAGCGCCCGCGCCGCTACCGCCGGGCGCGCTACCGCCGCAGCGCCCTGCCGGTGCGCCGGGTCGTCCAGCGCACGGCACCGGCTGCGCCGGTCAGCCAGCGCGGCGCGCTCACCCCGAGCGTCTCGGCAGAGCCGGCCGCCCCCACCAGCACCGGCTCCACCGGCCGCCGCTGGACGGATCCGCGCTGAGAGCCGTCCTACGCCGCCGCGAATTCCCGGCGCGCCAAACCCGGATAGGCCAGAGCCTGGCCGAGGCCGCGGGCGCCGAGGAAGCTGAGGAAGGCGAGCCAGAGGCCGGTATTGCCGAGGTCGAGCGCCTGCACGGCGAGCAGCGTGGCACAATAGGCGGCCAGGGCGGCGAGCATCAGGTTCCGCATGGCCCGCGTCCAGGTGGCGCCGATATAGATGCCGTCATAGGCGAAGGGCGTCGCCGCCACGAAGGGGGCGAGCGCCGCGAGCGGCAGATACTGGTAGGCCACCGCGCGCACGGCCTCGTTCGTGCTCACGAAATCGATGAAGGCGTGGCCGCCGCCGAGCGCGATCAGGCTGACGCCGACCCCGAAACCGAGGCACCAGCGCAGGCTGAGCCTGGAGGCGCGGCGGAAATCCGCCTCGTCGCGGGCCCCGAGCGCCTGCCCGCAGAGCGCCTCCGCGGCCGTGGCGAAACCGTCGAGGAAGAAGCCCCCGATCAGGAAGAGGTTCCAGAGCACGGCGTTGGCGGCGAGCACGGCATCGCCCTGGCGTGCCCCGAGCGCGGAGAACAGCACGATACCCGCGACCAGGGCCAGGGTGCGGATGACGATGTCGACGTTGACCGCGAAGGTGCGCCTCAGCGCCGCGGCATCACGGATCTCCGCCAGCGGTACCCGGAAGGGATGCGCGCCGAGCCGGCGGAGCAGCACGAGGCCGAGGAGGAGGCCCGCTCCCTCGGCGCAGACGGTCGCCAGCGCCGCCCCGCCGATGCCGCGCTCCAATCCCACCACGAAGGCGAGGGTGAGCGCGACGTTCACGCAGTTGATGGCCACCTGCAACAGCAGGCCGAGATCGGTCCGGCCGCGTCCGAGCACGGAGCCCAGCACCGCGTAGTTCGCGAGCACGAACGGCGCCGAGAGGATGCGGATGTGGAAATAGGTCGACAGGCCCTCGACCACCGCCGGGCTCGCGCCGCTGATCGCGAAGGCGGCGGCCGCGATCGGAAGCTGCAGCACGATGAGGGCGAGGCCGGCCAGCGCGCCCGCGGCGAGCGCGCGGGCCAGGGTGCGGTCGATCTCGGCCGCGTCGCGCGCGCCGACCGCCTGCGCGGTCAGCCCGGCTGTGGCCATGCGCAACGCGCCGAAGGACCAGAAGATCGCGTCGAAGATCACGGCACCGAGCGCGATCGCCCCGAGCGCGGCGGCATCGCCCAGGCGCCCGATCACGGTCGCGCCGACGAAGCCGAGCATCGGCGTCGTGACGTTGGCGAGCGTCATCGGCAGGGCGAGGGCGAGGACGCGCCGGCCGGAGACGGGAAGGGGTGCGTGCATGGCGGGCGGAACGCGAGCGGGACGGTTCCGGCCTAGATCAAGACGGGCGCCGGGGAAATCCGGTTCGCCGCAAGGCTCGTGCGGCGGTGGAGCATGGGCCGCTTCGAGAAGCCGCCCGCCCCAGGCCGGGCGCCCAGAGGCGGGCGCCCGGCTGCGGTCAGGCGCGGCCGGCCGCCGGCTGCGCCAGGCAGAGGCGGAAGCCCTCGATGGCGGCCTCGATATCCGCGTCGTCGATATGGCGATGGGTGACGAGCCGGAGGTGGTCGCGCCCGAGGGGCCGCACCAGCACGCCGCGCGCCGCCAAGGCGGAGACCCACTGCGCCGCGTCCTGTCCGGTCCGCCGCAGATCGACCTGCACGATGTTGGTCTGCGGCCGGGACGCCGAGAGATCCGGATGCAACGCGTTGAGGCCGGCGCCGAGCAGGCGGGCCCGTTTGTGATCCTCGACGAGGCGCGGCCCCATCGTCTGCACAGCCTCGAGCCCCGCCGCGGCGACGACGCCGACCTGACGCTGCGCGCCGCCGAGCATCCGGCGCAGGCGGCGCCCCTGCGAGACCACGTCCCGGCTGCCGGCCAGGACGGCGCCGACAGGCGCGCTGAGGCCCTTCGACAGGCAGAGCGCCACGGTATCCGTGTACTGGGCGATCTCGGCCGGGGCGACGCCCAGATGGACCGCCGCGTTGTACAGGCGGGCGCCATCGAGATGGACCGGGATCCCGGCCTCGCGCGCGAGCGTCTGGACCGCTTTCATGTGGGCGAGCGGCAGCACCGTGCCGCCAGCGTTGTTGTGGCTGGTCTCCAGGCCGATCAGGCCGGTCGCGAGCCCGGACCCTGCGGGGCGCAGAGCCTCTTCGAGCAGGCCGAGATCCATCGCGCCGGCCTCGCCGGGAATCCCGACGGCGAAGGTGCCCGTGAAGGTCGTCGCCCCGCGCTCGGCGGTGTACATGTGGGCGCGCGCCTCCAGCACCACCTGCTGGTTGCGCGGCGCATGGCACAGCGTGGCGATGAGGTTCGCCATCGTGCAGCTCGGCACGAACAGGCCGGCCTCCTTGCCGAGCGCCTCGGCCGCGACGGCTTCGAGCTCGCGCGCGGTCGGGTCCCCGTCGAGGCCGTCGTCGCCGACGGGCGCGGCGCGCATCCGCTCGTACATGGCCTCGGTCGGCCGGGTCAGGGTGTCGCTGCGGAGGTCCACCGCGCCGGGTGGCGGCGCGGGCGAACGGTCGGGGGGCTGCATCGCGGTCATCCCGTCGGCTTCCTGCTCGACCCGCCTCACTCGTAGGCCGCCGGGTCGCCCGAGTCGGTGGGATTGGCCAGCGCGCGCTTGAGGGCTGCGCTCATCGGCAGCTTGAGATTGACCTGCCGCGGCGGGAGCGGGCTCTCGAAATACTTCGTGTAGAGGCCAGCGACCGTGCCGTCCTTCATCAGCTCGATGACGGCGCCGTCCACCGCGGCCTTGAAGGCAGGGTCGTCCTTGGGCTGCAGGATGCCGTAGGGCGCGAATTCGAGGCCCTTGGTGCCGATCTTGTAGCTCTCGCGGTCGGCGGCGTTGGCGACGGTGGTGTAGGCCAGGGCGTCGTCGTTGATGCTGCCCTGAGCCCGCCCGCTCGCCATCAGCAGGAAGGTCTCGGCCGTGTCCTTGCCGGCCATCACCTTGATGTCGAGGCCGTCGCGGGCGCTGACCTTGGTCAGGAAGCGCTGGGTCTGCCCGCCGGCCTGCGCGGAGATCGCCTTGCCGCGGAAGGAGGCGATGTCGTTCACGTCGACATCCGTGTCCTTGCGCGCCACCAGCACGATCTGCGCCACGAAGGTGGTGGGGGCGAAGGCGACGAGCTTGTGGCGCTCCGCGAGGTTCGTCGCGGTGCCGCATTCGAGGTCGATGGTGCCGTTGTTGATCAGCGGGATGCGGGTCGCCGACTGGACGGGGGTGTAGCGCACGTCGAGCTTCGGCAGCTTGAGGGCCGCCTTGATCTTCTGAGCCACGTGCTCGCAGATCTCGAGGCTGTAGCCGACCGGCTTGCCGGTGCCGTCGAGGAAGGCGAAGGGCGGCGAGGCGTCGGGAAAGCCGAGCTGGATCGTGGCCGTCTCGCGGATCCGGTCGAGGCGGCTCGTGCCTTCGGCCCGGGCGGACAGGGTGGATGTCGAGCAGAATGCGGACAGAAGAACGAGGAAGACTGACTTCATGCGCATGTGAGAGCCCCCAAATCGGCACGTCTCGACCCGAACCGCGTCTCCGCAGGTGGTGAATAGAGATCTTGTTGGTGCCGCGAAGGATGATGGCCGAAAGCTGTGCCGGCTGCTAATTCCAATCGGGCATTCGCGTATACGGATCTGATATGGCTCAGCGGCGCATGGGATTCCGCCATGTGGAAGCGTTCCGCGCGGTGATGCTGACGGGCTCGATGACCGAGGCGTCGCGGCGGCTGCACACCTCGCAGCCCCAGGTCAGCCGGCTCATCGCGCAGCTGGAGGCGATCACCCAGTTCCCGCTGTTCGACCGCAGCGGCAGCCGCCTGGTGCCGACCCAGGACGGCGCGCGCTTCTATCACGAGGTCGAGGCCGCCTTCGCCGGGCTCGCCGGGCTGGAATCGGCGGCGGCCGACATCCGCCTGTTCGGCGCCGGCCGGCTCAGCGTCGCCGCGATGCCGCGGCTCGCCGGCGGCCTGCTCGCCCGCTCGGTCGCCCGCTTCAAGGCGACGCATCCGGGCGTCATGGTCTCGATCCATGCCGGGGACGAGGGCACGGTCTACAAGTGGATCGCCTCGGGCTTCTGCGATGCCGGCCTGACCATGCTCTATGGGACCGCGTCGAGCGTGCGGGTCGAGCCCGTCCTCAGCCTGGATTGCGTGGCCGTGCTGCCGCCGGGGCACCGCCTCGCCGGACGGGCGGTGCTGCGGCCGGAGGATTTCGAGGGCGAGCCCTTCGTGGATGCGCCGGTCGGCAACCCGCTGCGGGTGCGGATCGACGAGATCTTCGCCGCCTCCGGCATCCGGCGCGAGGTCACGGCCGAGGCGGGGCTCGGCGCCGCGACCTGCGCCCTGGTCGCGGCGGGACTCGGCGTGAGCCTGATGAACCCGCTCGCGGCCCATGAGGAGGCCAAGATCTCGCCGATCGCCATTCGGCCCTTCGCGCCGGCCCTGCCCGTCTCCTTTGCCCTGGTCTTCCCGCCGCTCGCCGCGCAGAGCCGCCTCGTCTCGGCCTTCAGCGCCTGCGCCCGCACGGTCGTCCTCGAGGAGACCGCGTCCCTCGGGCGCTAGGGCCGTTCCCGATCGCGGTGCAATCGGGAACGGCTCCAAGGCATTGTTTTAACGCGCTCTCTTTCGCCGAACCGGCCTCTATTTCGGCTTAAGAGGGTTCTAACGCGACGCCGCGAAGAGCCGCGAGACGAACCAGAGCGGCACCACCACCACCGCGCCGGCCAGGATCCAGCCGCCGAAATCGTGGAAGGTGGCGAGGCCCATCTCGATCAGCGCACGGGCCGAATCGTAGGCGTGCCAGAAGAGTTGCCCGGGCGTCAGCCCGAGCATCGCCATGAAGGCGCCGACCAGGACCGAGAGGAACAGCAGGCGCAGGAAGACGGAGGCCGGCGAGCCTCCGAGGAAGCGCCGCAGGCCGCCGTCGCGTGCGGGCGGCTGGGGATAGGCGTCGTAGGGGCCGCCCGGACGATGCTTGCCGTGTTCCACGTGACCGCTCTCGCTCTCATCCGACCTCCGCGCGATCCCGTCGGGATGGCGGATGTCGCCTGCATCAGACGCCGCGCAAGCCGGCCGGGACCGCCTCCGGCCCGACCAACCGGCGCGGGGCCGGACCGCCGTTACAAGCCGCGGAACCCGGCGGAAGCGTGACGTCCGCGTCACACCTCCGGCGAAACTCCCGTGCGCCTCGGGCGTTGGGCGGTTTCGCGGACGGCAGACAGATGGCAATGGACGCCCGAGCCGCCAAGATATCCGCATCGCGATCCGCAGACACCACGCGCGACAGACGCGGGCCGCCGGAGCAGACCGGGCGGCCGAACCGACGGAACCAGGTCCACGATGATCGACCACGCCCTGTTCGACCCGGCGACGATCGATCCGGAAACCCTGCGGCTCAACGCCGAGATCGTCGCCGCGCACGCCGCCTTGCCCGACCCCTGGACGCTGCCGATCGCCGAGGTGCGCGAGCGCCGGAAGGCCGGCACCAAGGCCTCGCCAGCCATGCCGCGCAGCACCCGGGCCGAGACCATGCTGATCGACGGCCCGGGCGGCGCGCTGCCGCTGCGGGTGATCCGCCCGCGGCCCGGCGTGCGCCTGCGCGGCGCCTATCTTCACCTCCACCGCGGCGGCTGGATCTGGGGCGGGGCCGACGAGCAGGACCCCTGGCTCGAGCGCATCGCCGATTCCTGCGGCTTCATCTGTCTCTCGGTCGATTACCGGCTGGCGCCCGAGCACCCCTATCCGGCCGCGCTGCTCGATTGCGAGGCCGCCGCGCTCTGGCTCGCCGGGCCCGGCAAGGCGGAGTTCGGCATCTCGGCCCTGACCATCGGCGGTGAATCCGTCGGCGCCCATCTCGCGGTGATGGTGCTGCTGCGCCTGCGCGACCGGCACAACCTGCCGCGCGCCTTCCGCGGCGCCAACCTCAATGCCGGCTTCTTCGATCTCGGCCTGACGCCCTCGGTGCGCAACTGGGGCACCGAACGCCTCGTGGTGAACACCGAGGATCTGACCCGCTTCGCCGACGGCTACGTGCGCGAGGGGATCGACCGGCGGCGGCCCGACGTGTCGCCGATCTATGCCGAGCTGAAAGGTCTGCCGCCGGCCCTGTTCACGGTGGGCACCGCCGACCCGCTCCTCGACGACACGCTCTACATGTCGTCCCGCTGGGCGGCGGCGGGCAATGGCGGCCATACGGCGATCTATCCGGGGGGCTGCCACATCTTCGTGCGCTATCCCGGCGCGCTCACCGAGCGGGCGCTGGAGCTGATCGACCGCTTCCTGATGGCGCTCGCCTGAGCGGGGACCGTCCCGGCGACGACCTGCTGCCGCCGGCCTTCGCGGCCTGGTTCGCGGGCCGCGGCTGGGCGCCCCGTCCGCACCAGCTCGACCTGCTCCGCATCGCCGGCGCCGGCCGCTCGGCGCTGCTGGTGGCGCCCACGGGTGCCGGCAAGACGCTCGCCGGCTTCCTGCCGAGCCTCGTCGCCCTGTCGCGGACCAAGCCCTCCGCACGGCGCGGCCTGCACACCCTCTACATCTCCCCGCTGAAGGCGCTCGCCGTCGACATCGCCCGCAACCTCGAGGCGCCGGTCGCCGAGATGGGGCTGCCCGTGCGCATCGAGACGCGGACCGGCGACACCCCCGCCCACAAGCGCACCCGTCAGATCGCGCGGCCGCCCGACATCCTGCTGACGACACCCGAGCAGCTCGGGCTCCTCATCGCTCATCGCGAGGCGGCCGACCTGCTCGCGAACCTGTCCTGCGTGATCCTCGACGAGCTGCACGCGCTGGTGACCTCGAAGCGCGGAGACCTCCTGTCCCTGGGGCTCGCGCGGCTGCACCGCCTCAGCCCGGGGCTGACCGCGATCGGCCTCTCGGCCACGGTCCGTGAGCCGGACGAATTGCGGAAGTATCTGGTGCCGCAGGGCTCCAGTCCTCGCATCAGGGCAGGCCTCGATGCGGAAGCGCGGGTCCCCTCTCCCGTTCCGGAGAGGGACAGGGTGAGGGTCGAGACCTCTCCCGATCAAGCGGAGCCGAGGCCGCCTCATCGTCGCGACTCGTCCGGAACATCCTCAACCCTCACCCCAGCCCTCTCCCGAACGGGAGACGGGGCCTGTCGCGAGTCCTGCGCACGACCTGAAGCCGGGCTTCCCGCCCCCGCAGAGGGGGGAGGGCGTGTGCCAGCCATGGCCGACCTCGTCGTCGTTACAGGCGGCGCGCGGCCGGACCTGCGCATGCTGGAATCCGCGCGGACCCTGCCGCTCGCGGGCCACACGGCGCATTCCGCCATGCCGGCGATCTACACGCTGATCCGCGAGCACCGCACGGTGCTGGTCTTCGTCAACACCCGGCTCCAGGCCGAGTACACCTTCCAGGAACTCTGGAACCTCAACGACGACCTGCTGCCGATCGCGCTCCACCACGGCTCGCTCGACGCGCAGCAGCGCCGGAGGGTCGAAGCGGCGATGGCGGCGGGGCAGCTCAGGGCCATCGTCTGCACCGCGACCCTCGATCTCGGCATCGACTGGGGCGACGTGGATCTCGTCGTCAATATCGGCGCGCCGAAGGGAGCGAGCCGGATCATGCAGCGGATCGGCCGGGCGAACCACCGCATGGACGAGCCCTCGAAGGCCTATCTGGTGCCGGCCAACCGCTTCGAGATGCTGGAATGCCGCGCCGCCCTCGACGCCGTCGAGGAGGCCGCGCAGGACACGCCGGACGCCCGGACCGGTGCCCTCGACGTGCTCGCCCAGCACGTGCTCGGCATGGCCTGCGCCGACGCCTTCGATCCAAACGACCTCTACGCGGAGATCGTCTCCGCCGCGCCCTATGCGGGCCTCGCCTGGGAGGATTTCGAGGCGGTGGTCGATTACGTGGCGACCGGCGGCTATGCGCTACGCGCCTACGAGCGTTTCGCGAAGATCCTGCGCGGGACCGACGGGCTCTGGCGGGTGCGGGACGGCCGGGTGGCGCAGCAATACCGCATGAATATCGGCACCATCGTCGAATCCGCGAAGGTGAAGGTGCGTCTTGCCCGCTCGGTGCGCGCCAAGCCCGGCACGCTGCTGCCGAAGACCGGGCGCGTGCTCGGTGAGATCGAGGAGGATTTCGCCGAGACGCTGACGCCGGGCGACACCTTCCTGTTCGCGGGCGAGGTGCTGCGCTTCGAGGGGCTGATTGAGGACGAGGCGATGGCGACCCGGGCCGGGCCCGGCACCGATCCGGCGATCCCGTCCTATGCGGGCGCCAAGTTCCCGCTCTCGACCTTCCTCGCCGCGCGGGTGCGGGAGATCATCGCCGACCCCTTCGCCTGGGACCGCCTGCCGAAGCAGGTCGCCGACTACCTCGTGCAGCAGCGCAGCCGCTCGGTCCTGCCCGGCCCGAAGGACCTGCTGGTCGAGACCTTCCCGCGGGCCAAGCGCCACTATCTCACCGCCTTCCCGTTCGAGGGACGGCTCGCGCACCAGACGCTCGGGATGCTCCTCACCCGGCGCCTGGAGCGCGCGGGGCTGCGGCCGCTCGGCTTTGCGGCCAACGATTACGGCATCGCGATCTGGATGACGCGGGACCTCTCCGACCGGATCGCCGCGGAGCCCGGCTTCCTCGCGGACCTCTTCGCGCAGGACATGCTCGGCGACGATCTGGAATCCTGGCTCGCGGAATCGGCGATGATGAAGCGCACCTTCCGGCAATGCGCGGTGATCGCCGGGCTGATCGAGCGGCGCCATCCGGGCCAGAAGAAGACCGGCCGCCAAGTCACGATCTCCACCGACCTCGTCTACGACGTGCTGCGCAAGCACCAGCCCGACCACCTGCTCCTGCGCGCCGCGCGGCAGGATGCGGCAACCGGACTCCTCGACGTGAGGCGCCTCGGTGTGATGCTAGAGCGCATCCAGGGGCGAATCATCCACCGTGCCCTCGACCGGGTCTCCCCGCTCTCCGTCTCCGTGATGCTGGAGATCGGCCGCGAGAAGGTCTACGGCGAGGGCGCGGACGAGATCCTGGCCGAAGCCGAGGCGCAGCTTCTCGAAGAAGCCCTCGGCTGAGTCCGATGCGCCCCGATCCCCCGGATGAGGATGCGATCTTGGCGCTCGGCCAGAGACTTGAGAAGAGTGTGAAGCCCGCTGGCCTGATGCTGGCCGGCGAGGACGCGGTGCTGGACCTCAGCGGCGCCCTGTGGCTGCCGGCCCATGGCACCCTCGTGGTGTCGGACCTGCACCTGGAGAAGGGCTCGGCCTATGCCGCGCGCTCCGGCCAGTTCCTGCCGCCCTACGACACCCGCGAGACCCTGGCGAACCTGCACGAGGTCATTGCCCGGCTCGACCCGGCCTGCGTCGTCGCCCTGGGCGATTCCTTTCACGACGCGCGGGGCCCCGAGCGGATGGAGCCGGGCGACCGCGCCATGGTGGCCGCGCTGCAGGAGGGCCGCGACTGGGTCTGGATTGCCGGCAACCACGACGCGGAGATCGGCGAGGGCGTCGGCGGGCGCTACGCGGCGGAACTCGCGCTCGGTGCGCTGACGCTCCGGCACGAGCCGGCGGCTGGCGCTAGGCCCGGCGAGGTCGCGGGCCATCTCCATCCCTGCGGCAAGGTCGCGATGCGGGGCCGCGCCGTGCGCCGCCGCTGCTTCGTCTCGGACGGGGCGCGCCTCGTGATGCCGGCGTTCGGCGCCTTCGCCGGCGGCCTGAACGTGCGGGACAAGGCCTTTGATCCGCTCTTCCCGAAGGGCTTCACCGCCCATCTCCTCGGGGACGGGCGCGTCTTCGCCATCGGGCGCGCCACGCTGGTCAGGGATTGACAGGGCGCGGAGAGCGTCCCGCGGCGCGGGCCACGGCCGCGAATGCGGCCGCCGGCGCCTGAGAGCCCCTCTGGGCGATCTCGACCGGTCTTCCGCTCGGCCGATCCCTTCCGCGACCTCATTCCGAGGCGCAGGGGTTGGATATCGCAGATGCCCCGGTCGTCATGCGGAGATCCGGCTCGTCCCACCCATCCGCCTCATCCTGAGGTGCGAGGCGAAAGCCGAGCCTCGAAGGAGGACTCCAGGGATCACGGCGCAATCGGGAGGCCTCCGCTTCGCTCCGGCACCTCAGGATGAGGTCGAGGACGGGATAGGCTGGATCAACACCGCTCGACCTCAAACAGGCTCTCAGGCCGGCGTGACGTCAGCCAGCTTGCTCTCGCGCCGGGGCGCTGCCACAAGCCCCCAAATTCCCGGAGACCCGCGCGCCGATGACTTCCGCCCCGATGAGCCCGGACCAGGTCCTTGCCGAGTTCCGCGACGCGGGCGCCCTGCTCGAAGGGCACTTCATCCTGAGCTCGGGCCTCCGCTCACCGGTCTTCCTGCAGAAGATGGCGATCTTCTCCGAGCCGCCGCGCACGGAGCGGCTGTGCCGGGCGCTCGCCGCCGCGATCGCTGCGAAGTTCGGCAAGATCGACATCGTGGTCTCTCCGGCCATCGGTGGCATCGTGCCGGGCTACGAGACGGCCCGCCATCTCGGCGCCCGAGCAATCTTCGTGGAGCGCGATCCCGGCGGTCCCTTCACCCTGCGGCGTGGCTTCCAGATCCCGGCCGGCCAGCGCGCCGTCATCGTCGAGGACATCGTCACCACGGGCCTGTCCGCGCGGGAATGTCTCGCGGCGATCCGGTCGGAGCCGGGCGAGATCGTCGGCGCGGCCTGCCTGATCGACCGCTCGGGGGGTAAGGGCGAGATTGGTGTGCCCTTCGTGTCACTCGTGACGCTCGACATTCCGGCCTACCCGGCCGACGCGCTCCCGCCGGACCTCGCAGCGATTCCCGCGGTGAAGCCCGGCAGCCGCGCGATGCCGAAGCCCTGATGGACCCATCCACAGGGCGCACGCGATCTGACGTGACGTAAGGTGACGATCTGCGATCTCAGGTTCGGGCTCGCGAACACATGATCTGCTGTCCGCAATCGAGATAACGTGCCGGCTTGACTTGGGCGACAACGGAAGCCCATGCTCAAGCTGTCGATCCTTCAAGACGGCACTTCGAACGGTTACGCCGAGCATAGCATATGATCGATTTCGTTTCATGAACGGAATCGACTGCGAACATGACAAAAGATATTGCCGCACGGCGTCGTTTGAGCTTCCCTGCATTGACATTCTGAAGCATAAAATTTTTAGAGAAAGCGAAACATTCCATGAGCGGGAATCAGCGTAGCGCGCTGTTCATCGACGGCGCGAACCTGTATGCCACGACCAAGGCCCTAGGCTTCGATATCGACTACAAACGACTGCTGAAGGAATTTCAGGCTCGGGACAACCTTCTTCGGGCCTTCTACTACACCGCCATGGTCGAAGATCAGGAATATTCCTCGATCCGGCCGCTGATCGACTGGCTCGACTACAACGGCTACCGGGTCGTCACGAAGCCCGCGCGCGAATTCACGGATTCGATGGGCCGGCGGCGGTTCAAGGGCAACATGGATATCGAGCTGGCGATCGACGCCCTCGAGCTTGCCGCCCATATCGATCACATGGTGCTGTTCTCCGGCGACGGGGATTTCCGATCGCTGGTCGAGGCGATGCAGCGCCGCGGCGTGCGCGTCACGGTGGTCTCCACCATCCAGACCCAGCCGGCCATGATCTCGGACGACCTGCGCCGTCAGGCCGACGAGTTCCTCGACCTCGCCCATCTGATGCCGAAGATCGGCCGCGACCCCAGCGAGCGTCCGTCCCGTCCGCCGGCCGAGCGCGGACCGCGCGCCAATCCCGGCCTGGAGAGCCGCTACGGCATCCGCCAGAACGGGGATGCCGAGGAGGAATAGGGTCGGGCGCCCCGGCGCATCTCCCTTTCCCACACGGAACTCGGGCTTGCCCGAGTTCCGCTCACCTCTGCCCAAGCCGGGCAGGCCCGACTTGGGATGGGAGAGGGTGGATGTGCCCCCTATCCGCGGTCGCGCAGCAGGCGGGCCTGATCCCGCTTCCAGTCGCGCTCCTTCACGGCCTCGCGCTTGTCGTGCGCCTGCTTGCCCTTGCCGAGGCCGAGCTCCACCTTCGCGCGCCCGCTCTCGTTGAAGTAGATCTTCAGCGGGATCACCGTGTAGCCCTGGCGCTGCGTCGCGCCGATCAGCTTGTCGATCTGGCGTCGGTGCAGGAGCAGGCGCCGCGGGCGCTTGGTGTCGTGGTTGAAGCGGTTCGCCTCGAGATATTCGGGGATGAAGGCGTTGAACAGCATCAGGTCGTGGCCGGAGGGACCGGCATAGGCCTCGCCGATCGTCGCCTTGCCGTTGCGCAGCGACTTGACCTCGGTGCCGGTCAGCGCGATGCCGGCCTCGAGCGTATCCTCGATGGCGTAGTGAAAGCGCGCGGCGCGGTTATCCGCCACCACGCGCCGCTTCGGGTCGGGCTTCGGGGCCATTCTCGTCCTTCGGGCATGTCCGCCGGAGGGCGGGGCGCTCCGGCGGACAATGCGGGTTCAGCGCTTCGGGTTCAGCCCTCGATCAGGCCGGCATGGCGCAGGGCCGCGTCCACGACGCGGCGGGTCTCGTCGGAGACCGTCACCAGCGGCAGGCGGACCTCCTCGCTCATATGGCCGAGGCGGGACAGGGCGTACTTGACCGGGGAGGGATTCGACTCGGCGAAGAGGCCGGTCTGGAGCGGGAAGAGCCGGTCCTGCACGGCCAGGGCCTTGGCGTAATCGCCCGCGAGCGTCGCCTCCTGCAGGTCCGCGCAGAGGCGCGGCGCCACGTTCGAGACCACCGAGATGCAGCCGACGCCGCCCTGGGCGTTGAAGCCGATCGCGGTCGCATCTTCGCCCGAAAGCTGCACGAAGCTCTCGCCCATCGCCAGGCGCTGGGCGCTGACGCGGTCGATCTTGGCCGTGGCATCCTTCACGCCGGCGATGTTCTTGAGCTCGAACAGCCGCTTCATTGTGTCGACGGTCATGTCGATCACGGAGCGGGGCGGGATGTTGTAGATGATGATCGGGATCCCGACGGCGTCGTTGACGGCCTTGAAGTGGGCGTAGAGGCCGCCTTGGGTCGGCTTGTTGTAATAGGGCGTGACCACGAGCACGGCGTCGGCGCCGGCGCGCTCGGCATGCTGGGCCCGCTCGATCGCCTCGGCGGTGGAATTCGAGCCCGCGCCCGCGATCACCGGCACCCGGCCGCGCGCCTCGTCGATGCAGGCCTCGACCACCCGGTCGTGCTCGGCATGGGTGAGCGTCGGGCTCTCGCCGGTGGTGCCGGTCGGGACGAGGCCGTGCGTGCCCTGCTCGATCTGCCAGTTCACGAAGCGGCGGAAGGCCGCCTCGTCGAAGGCGCCTTCGCGGAAGGGGGTGACCAGCGCGGTCATCGAACCCCTGAGGCGGGCCAGTGTCTCGCTCATCGCTCTTGTTCCGAACGGCCCCGCCGTTCCTCCCGTTGCGCGCCGCAGCGGCGCCGGGCGGCAGACATAGGGCTTCCGCCGCACGCGCGCAAACGGGTCCGGACCGCGGTTAAGCAGGTGTTAACGAGCTTGGCCGGACCTTGTGGCATGCTGCCTCGTGCAAGCTTGACCGAAGCGGAGTGATCGCAGCCATGGCGTCCCTCGCGCGCGCGCAGATCGCGCTTCTCGGCCTCGCGCTCACCGGCGGGGCGACCCTGGCGGCGGCCCCCGCCCTGCGCGGCGCCGACACGGCCGGCCAGAGCACGGCGGCTGCCCCGGCGAGCACGGAGGCCGCGCCCGGCCGCCTGATCCAGGACGCGACGCGTTCGCTCGACACGATACCGAACGACAAGGCGACGCCCGAACCGCCCGCGGCCGAATCCGCGGCGCCCGAGAAGACCGCCGACGCCGCCGAGGCGAAGCTCGGCCCGAAGGCGGAGGAGGGCGGCACGGCCAAGGCCCTGCCGGCCGGGACCACCGCCTATGCCTCGGCCGATCCGGAGGCGCCGATCGCTTTCCCGGTGCCCGATGCCAGCCTGTCGCCGAGCGCGCCCGTGCCGGAGGTGCCGGACCTCGCCGCCGCGGCCAAGGCGGGCTCCACCGACGTGACCCTGCTGCGCCAGGCGATCGAGTTCTACCGCAAGGGCAAGGTCACCGACGGCGACCGCCTGCGCGACAGCTTCCCGGATCCGGCCGCGCGCGCCCTCCTCGAATGGATCGCGATCCGTGCCGGCGCCGGCATCGGCTTCGAGCGCACCGTGGCCTTCGCCCGGGCCAATCCCGATTGGCCGGCGGGTGCCATGCTGCGCCGCCGGGCCGAGGAGGCGCTGCTCTCCGAGCGCAAGAGCCCGTCCGTGGTGCGCGCCTTCTTCGGCGGATCGCGGCCGGCGAGCGCGCCGGGCAAGTTCGCCCTGGCGCTGGCCTTCAAGGCGGACGGGCTGGACGCCGACGCCGCGGACCTCGTCCGCGAGCTCTGGCGCGGGGAGACCTTCGGGCGCAGCCTGGAGACCCGCGTCCTCGACGCCTTTCCCGGCCTGCTCACCCGAATCGACCACCGCTACCGCATGGAGCGGGCGCTCCTGAAGGAGGATTGGGAGGCGGCCGGCCGCGCCGCCGGCTATGCGGGCGGCTCCTATGCCAGCCTCGTGCGGGCTCGCCGCGCGGTCGAGGACAAGAGCTCGGGCGCCGCTGCGGCACTCGCCGCCGTGCCGCCCTCGCTGCGCAGCGACCCCTCCTACCTGTTCTCGCGGGCCCAGTTCTTCCGCCGGGCCGACAAGGCGGTGGAGGCGGCCTCCGTGCTCGCCACGGCCCCGACCAACCCCGATGTCCTGGTGGATGGCGACGAGTGGTGGGTCGAGCGCCGCATCGTGGCGCGCAAGCTGCTCGATCTCGGCGATGCCAGGACCGCCTATGCGGTGGCGAGCGGCCACGGCGCCCGCACGCCGGAGAAGCGCATCGAGGCAGAGTTCCATGCGGGCTGGATCGCGCTCCGCTTCGCGAACGACCCCGCCTCCGCCGCCCGGCATTTCGCGGAGGCGGCCCGAGCCGCAGAGACGCCGATCTCCATCGCGCGCGCGGCCTACTGGCAGGGACGCTCGGCCGAGGCGCTCGGCCAGCAGGAGGCGGCCAAGGACTTCTACGCCAAGGCCGCCCAGCAGCCGATCGCCTATTACGGCCAGCTCGCCCGGACGCGGCTCGGCCAGACCAGCCTCGCCCTGCGCGCGCCGGCTGATCTCGACGGGACGGCACGCGCCGCTTTCGACGACCGGCTCTGCATCCGCGCCCTGAAGCTGCTCGCCGCCGCATCGCTGAAGGAGCTGGCGCTGCCGCTCTATATCGATACGGCGCAGCGCCTCACCGACCCGGCCGAGATCCAGGCGCTCGGCGACCTCGCCGTCGAGATGAAGGATGCCCGCGCCCTCGTCGCCATCGGCAAGCTCGCCGTGCAGCGCGGCCTGCCCCTCGACGCGCATGCCTACCCGACCATCGGCATCCCCCAGTACGAGACCTTCACGGCGGTACCGCAGGTGGAGCGGGCCATGGTCTTCGCCATCGCGCGGCAGGAGAGCCAGTTCGATCCCCGCGCCCAGTCCGGCGTCGGCGCCCGCGGCCTGATGCAGATGATGCCGGCCACCGCCCAGCGCACAGCCCGGCGCGTCGCGGCCGCCTACGACCAGGACCGCCTCACCAGCGATCCGGCCTACAATGCCCGCCTCGGCCAAGCCCATCTCGGCGAGCTGATGGAGGATTGGCGCGGCTCCTACGTGCTCGCCTTCGCCGCCTACAATGCGGGCGGCGGCAACGTGAAGAAGTGGATCGACGCCTATGGCGACCCGCGCAAGGGTGAGGTCGACGTGGTCGACTGGGTCGAGCGCATCCCCTTCACCGAGACGCGCAACTACGTGCAGCGGGTGATGGAGAACCTGCAGGTCTACCGCACGCGGCTCGACGGCAAGAGCGCCCTGCTGATCGACGGGGACCTCAGGCGCGGGGCGCGGTAGGGGGAGCGCGGCGCGCTCACCCGTTCACCCGCTCAACCTTGCTGACCGCCCGCTTGCCGCGCAATTCCGCGATGATCGCGTTGAGGTGCTGCAGATCCCAGACCGAGAGGTCGATGCCCACATCGGTGAAGTCCTGGGTCCGGCGCTTCATCGAGATGTTGTCGATATTGCCGTCGTGGTCGGCGATGACCTGGGCGATCTGCGCCAGCACGCCGGGCTCGTTGATCGATTGCAGCGAGAGGCGCGCGGGGAAACGCTCGCTCGCCTGCCCCTCGATGTCCCAGCGCACGTCGATCCAGCGCTCCGGCTCGTTGTCGAAGGCGGCGAGCGCCGCCGACTGGATCGGGTAGATCGTGACGCCGACGCCGGGTGTCAGGATGCCGACGATGCGGTCGCCGGGCACCGCGCCGCCATTGGGGGCGAAACTCACCGGGAGGTCGCCGGCAAGCCCTCGGATCGGGATCGCGTCCGATTGCGCCGCCCCCTCGCCCCCCTCGGGGAAGGTCAGGCGCATGGTCTGATCCTTGGAGCGGGTCAGCCGCCCCGCGCCGTTGATCGGGACCTGCGGCGAGGGTGAGGCGATCCGGCGCTCATCCTTGTAGTCGGGATAGACCGCCCGCACGACGTCGCCGGAGAACATCTCGCCCCGGCCGACCGCCGCGAACACGTCCTCGGCCGAGGACCGGGCGAGGCGGGGCAGGGCGCCGCGCAGCTTCTCCTCGGAGAAGCTCTTGCCGGCCCGCTCGAAGGCGCGGTCGAGAATCTGACGGCCGAGGCCGGCATATTGCCGCCGCACGGCCGAGCGCGTGGCGCGCCGAATCGCGGCCCGCGCCTTGCCGGTGACGACGAGGGATTCCCAGGCGGCCGGCGGCGCCGCCCCGTCGGAGCGGGCGATCTCGACCTCGTCGCCGTTGTTCAGCTCGTGCAGCAGCGGCACGATGCGGCCGTTGATCTTGGCGCCGACCGCCGAGTTGCCGACATCGGTGTGCACGGCGTAGGCGAAATCGATCGGCGTGGCGCCTCGCGGCAGGGCGATCAGCCGGCCCTTCGGGGTGAAGCAGAAGACCTGGTCCTGGAACAGTTCGAGCTTCGTGTGCTCCAGGAATTCCTCGGGGCTGTCGCCCTCGGCCAGGAGCTCGATCGTGCGGCGCAGCCACTGATAGGCACCGCTCTCGGTGGCGAGCCGCGGGTGGATGCCGCCTTCCTCGCGCCCCGACACCTCCTTGTAGTGGGCATGGGCCGCGATGCCGTACTCGGCGATCTCGTCCATGGTCTCAGTCCGGATCTGCAACTCGACGCGCTGGCTGCGCGGGCCGATCACGGTGGTGTGGATCGAGCGGTAATCGTTCTGCTTCGGGGTCGAGATGTAGTCCTTGTACCGGCCCGGAACCATCGGCCAGCTCGTGTGGACGACGCCGAGCGCCGCGTAGCATTCGGCGAGCGATCCCACCACGACGCGGAAGCCGAAGATATCCGAGAGCTGCTCGAAGGCGACCGACTTGCGCTCCATCTTCGACCAGATCGAGAACGGACGCTTCAGCCGGCCGGTGACGCTCGCGGCGATTCCCTGCGCGGCGAGCTTGGCGGTGAGGTCCCGCTCGATGCTCTCGACCATCTCCTCGGACTTCGCCGAGAGCTGCGTCAGCCGCTGGGTGATGGTGGCGTAGATCTCGGGCTTGAGGTTGCGCAGCGAGAGATCTTCCAGCTCGTCGCGCAGTTCCTGCATGCCCATCCGGCCGGCGAGCGGCGCGTAGATGTCGAGTGTCTCCTGGGCGATGCGGGCACGCTTCTCGGCCGGCATGTGCCCGAGGGTGCGCATGTTGTGCAGCCGGTCGGCGAGCTTCACGAGAAGCACGCGCACGTCCTCGGCGACGGCGAGCAGCAGCTTACGGAAATTCTCGCCCTGGGCCGCCCGCTTCGAGACGAGATCGAGGCGCTTGAGCTTGGTCAGACCGTCGACGAGGGCGACGATCTCAGGCCCGAACAGCTCGCGGATCTCGTCGAGCGTGGCCTCGGTATCCTCCACCGTGTCGTGCAGGACGGCCGCGACGATGGTCGCGTCGTCGAGGCGCAGATCCGTGAGGATCGCGGCGACTTCCAGGGGATGGGCGAAGAACGGGTCGCCGGAGGCCCGCTTCTGCGCGCCGTGGGCGCGCATCGCGTAGACGTAGGCTCGATTGAGCAGGGCCTCGTTCGCGGCCGGGTTGTAGCGCTTCACCCGCTCCACGAGTTCGTACTGGCGCATCATAACGCGAGACAGACCCTTGCCCTTCGGCTCGCCCGGCTTGTTGCCGCGGCCTCAAGTCTCCCGCATCGCACGCGTCCGCGCCAGATGCACGGGGTCGCATCGCGGCTGTTTCCGGCGCAGGGGCCAACAAAAAGGCCCGGCGTCGCCGCCGGGCCTCGAATCGCACAGGTGCTGGAGGGCTCTTACTCGCCCTCGTCCTCGGTCTCGACCGGGGGCGCGAGATTCTCGAGGCCGCGCAGCAGGTCCTCCTCGCTCATGCGGTCGAACTGGACGGAGGCGTCGTCCGAGGAGGACTGGGGCGCCACGGCGGCAGCAGCCGGAGAGCTCGAGAGCAGCGGCACGGTCTCGGCCTCCGGCTCGTCCACCTCGACGTATTTCTGCATCGAGTGGATGAGCTGTTCCTTGAGGTCGTCCGCGGTGATGGTCTCGTCGCCGATCTCGCGGAGCGCCACCACGGGGTTCTTGTCGCGGTCGCGGTCGACGGTGAGCGGAGCGCCGGCGGCAATCAGCCGGGCGCGGTGGCTGGCGAGCAGGACCAGCTCGAAGCGGTTCTCGACCTTCTCGATGCAGTCTTCGACGGTGACGCGAGCCATTGCGGTGCGGCTCCTCTCAACAGGACGGTGCGGGACGAACGATGTCGGGCTGTGCGCGCGTCTTACACCGGATGCGGTTCTGCAACAAGCACAGCGCGTTGAGGGGACGCCCCGCGTCCCGGCCGCCGTCACGCTGACCCCAAGCAGCGGTCGATCGGAGCAACGAAGCCGGATCCCGCGGGATCCGTGTCGGCCTTCGGGGCGGTCCCGGTGCCCCGACCGTCGCGTCGGGACGGGGCACCCGGTTCCCTGCAGGGTCAGGGATTCGTCGCGGACGCGCCGTGCGTGCCCCGGCGCAGCTTGGCCGCGGCATCGACCACGGCCTGCTGTCCGCGCCGGTAGACCGTGCTGCGCAGGTTGAGGAAGCGGGAGACGAGGTCGCGGCCCATCGCCATCCGCCGCAGGCGCAGGCTGACGCCGACCGAGCGCTGGTCGGCGGCGAGCTTCTCGGGATGGGCGTAGTACGAGCCGATCTTCGCCGCATCCATCCCCGGCGTCGCGAACCAAGCCGGCAGGAGCGAGGCCAGGACAGTCACGTCCGACAGGGCCTTGCGGATGCCGGTCCCGTAGGCGGGACAGGTGGTGCAGAACGCGTCGCCGATCACGACGACCCCATCGCGGACAGGGTCAGTGATCTCGACGAGGTCGATCGGCCGCTGCTGGATCGCACCGACGGGCTCGACGGTGCCGTAGGTCCGGGCGAGGCCGGGCATCAGCCGGCGCATCGTGCCCGCCGGGTCGGCCAGGAAGGCCTCGGCGGCGGTGCCGCCCCGCGGCCAGTAGGTGAACAGGTTCGCCCGGATCTGTGTCCCGAGCGGGAACAGGGTCAGGTAGGCGACGCCGTCCCCACCCGCCTCGGCACTCCAGATCAGCTGCTCGCCGGCCAGGAGCGCGTAGGAGAAGGCTGTGTTGAAGCCGTAGACGAGGGTGTTGCCCTGGCTGACGAGGCGCCGCTCGAAGCCGAGCTCGCGCTGCAATCCCTCGCCGAGGCCGGTCGCGACCACGAGGAGCCGACCGGTGTAGCGGCGCCCGTCGGCCAGGGTCAGCGTCTGCGTCTCCGCGCCCGTCTCGGCCGCAGAGATGCGCCCGGTCACGCTCGTGACCGCCGTGGGCAGTGCCGCCCGCGCGGCGTCCACCAGTTCCGGATAATGGAAGGCGAATTCCTGCGAGGCCATGCGCTTGATCAGGCGCCCCCAGCGGCCCTCGATGACCGTGTGCAGGGGGGTCGACACGGCGCGGGCGCCCACGCCGAGGCCGCACCCGTCGAGGATCGCCATCTCGCTGGCGGAGAACTTTTCCGCCCGGAACTCGCGCGGATGGGTGTCCCGCGCGGCGACGAGCAGGACGCTGCGCCCCTGGCGCGCCGCCGCGGCGGCAAGGCTCAACCCGGCGATTCCGGCGCCGACCACCAGGACATCGTAAAGAGGACGTTCCGGCGTCGGATCGGGGCTGTTCGAAACTGGGACGGGATCTGCGGCTTCGGGCTGGTTCATTGCGGGATGTCTCCACAACCACCGCTTGCACACGACCCGTTCCGGGACACCGCGATGGTCATTCGTGGTCAACCGGGCAATTCCCGTGCGCGGCCGGACCCTCCGTTTTTGCGTCGCATGATTGACTTCGATGTCCCGCGATGCGAGTGCGCCGCGCTTTCCGACACGCGATGAATCACGGCGGAGCCATGGCGCGCGCACTCATCTTTCCGGGACAGGGCAGCCAGGCGGTCGGCATGGGCAAGGCGCTCGCCGAGCGCTTCCCCCAGGCCCGCGCGGTCTTCGACGAGGTCGATGCGGCGCTGAGGCAGAACCTGTCGAGCCTGATGTTCGAGGGGCCGGCCGAGGAGCTGACGTTGACCGCCAACGCCCAGCCGGCGCTGATGGCCGCGAGCCTCGCGGCCCTGCGCGTGCTGGAAGCCGAGCGCGGTCTGGAGCTGTCGCGCGACGTGGCCTGCGTCGCAGGCCATTCGCTGGGCGAATATGCGGCGCTCGCCGCCGCCGGCAGCCTCACGATCTCCGATGCGGCGCGGCTGCTGCGCATCCGCGGCGAGGCGATGCAGCGCGCGGTCGCCCCCGGCGCGGGCGCCATGGCGGCCCTGATCGGCGCCGAGATCGAGACGGCGCATGCCATCGCGGAGGAAGCCGCGGATGGGGAGATCTGCGACGTCGCCAACGACAATGGTGGCGGACAGGTCGTGCTCTCCGGCCACAAGGCTGCGGTCGAGCGCGCGGTTGCGATCGCGCAGGGGCGCGGCATCAAGCGCGCGGTGATGCTCAACGTCTCCGCGCCCTTCCATTGCCGCCTGATGGCCCCTGCCGCCGAGGCCATGCGCGCGGCGCTCGCCGAGGTCGCGCTCCGGGCGCCGGCGGTTCCGCTCTACGCCAACGTGACGGCCGCGCCGGTCTCCGACCCGGCGGCGATCCGCGACAACCTCGTGGCCCAGGTCACCGGCACGGTGCGCTGGCGCGAGAGCGTGGCGGCGATGGCGGACGCCGGTGCCGACCGCTTCCACGAGATCGGCTCGGGCAAGGTGCTCACGGGGCTCGTCAAGCGCATCGCCCCGGGCGCCACGGCCTCCGCCGTCGGGACGCCCGACGACGTCGCCGCCTTCGCGCCCTGAATCCGGGTTGCCAAAGGCCTCAGGCCTTTGGCGGGGTGTCGGGGCAAGGCCCTGACGTTCGCTTCCAGGGCTCCGCTCTGAACCCGACAAAGGGATGGTCCCTTTGGGATCCCGGCCCACGCCTTTCACAGGACGACAGCATGTTCGATCTCAGCGGCCGCAAGGCTCTCGTCACCGGCGCCACGGGCGGCCTCGGCGGCGCCATCGCGCGGGCGCTCCACGCCCAGGGCGCCACCGTCGCTCTCTCCGGCACCCGCGCCGAGGCGCTGGAAGCGCTGGCGGGCGAGCTCGGCGAACGCACCCATGTGGTCCCGGCGAATCTCGCGGATGCCGAATCGGTCGAGGCGCTGGTTCCAGCCGCGGAAGCGGCCCTCGGCGGGCTCGACATCCTGGTGAACAACGCCGGCATCACCCGCGACAACCTCTTCCTGCGCATGAAGGATGAGGAATGGGAGCAG
>Ga0126362_10000135_pt1 | contig 70630 bp, 67 predicted proteins | sample ANMtaG_FD_126269 | JGI IMG/M metagenome (GOLD analysis project Ga0126362, IMG submission 126269) | Continental margin sediment microbial communities from North Pacific Ocean - ANME2c_DSS_Sorted | ecosystem: Environmental > Aquatic > Marine > Continental margin > Sediment | place: Pacific Ocean... | reverse complement strand
GACGAAGAGCACGTGGTCGAGGGCCTGGCCGGTCTTGCGGGCGGCCTCGATGAACACCTGCAGGTTCGCCCGCGCCGCACGCTGGCCCACAAACTCCGACAGGCTCAGCGGACGGATGCTCGATTCCGCCTCGCCGACGTGTGCCTCAGGAGTGAGCAGTGCCTCTTTTTTGGGTTTTATCATGCGGTGAGACTCCGCCCCATGACGGCAATCCGGCCTGTCGGATCAAGGGCTTGGCCCTGCGGTGGCCTCACGGATGCCTCGCGGGCGGCCTATAGGGCATCTCAGGCGGCCTGCGCCGCGACGGGGAACGGTTGGAGCAGGACGCGGCGGCCCTTCAGGTCGTGCACCGTCACCTGCCATTGCGACCAGTCGGTGCGCGCATCGCTGCCCATCACGGCGTGGGCGACCCGGCGGGCCCGGTCGGTCAGCCGGCTCGGCTGGCGGATATCCGCGCCCTTCGCGTCGAGGACGCACTCGTAACCGTTGGTGCAGTGAAAGCGGTACCGGGCCATAGGCTCGCTCCTGTCGTGCCGTTGCGAGGCAACCTCCGTGCGTATGTTCTACATATGTTCTTAACGGAGTCCAGGGCGAGATCCGGGTGCCGTGGCGGATTGTCGGCCTCTGTTCTCAAGTCCGTCCGGTGAGCGCCGCGATCCGCGCGGCGAGGGCGTCGACATCGGCCTCGGCATGGGCGGCCGAGAAGGCGACGCGGAGCCGCGCGGTGCCCGGCGGCACGGTCGGCGGCCGGATCGCCACCACGAGGAAGCCCTCCGCCTCCAGCGCCCGCGACAGGGCGAGCGCATCCTCCGCCGCGCCGACGAGGACGGGCACCACCGCGCTCTCGGCCTCGGGCAGGCCGAGGCGGGCCGTGAAGCGGCGGGCGAGCGCGAGCGGCCGGGCGCAACGCGCGGGCTCCGCCTCAAGGATCTCCAGGGCCGCGAGCGCGGCCGCCGCGGAGGCGGGCGGCAGGCCCGTCGTATAGACGAAGCTGCGGGCGCGGCTCGTCATCAGGTCGACCACGGCGCGCGAGGCGCAGAGATAGCCGCCATAGGAGCCGAGCGACTTCGAGAGCGTGCCCATCTCGAGCGGCGCCCGCGGGCCGCCCTCGGCCACGCCGAGCCCGTGCGCGTCGTCCACCAGCGTCCAGGCATCGTGCGCCTCGGCCACGCCGAGGATGTCGCCCATCGGCGCCCGGTCCCCGTCCATGCTGAAGACCCGCTCGGTCAGCACGAGGCAGTGGCGGTGCGCCGCCCGCTCGGCCCGGAGCAGGCGCGCGAGGTCGGCGACGTCGTTGTGGCGGAAGGCGGCGACCGTCGCCCCCGACAGCCGCGCCCCGGCCCACATGCAGGCATGGGACAACTCGTCGAGGAGGACGAGGTCGCCGCGCCCCGCGAGCGCCGGGGTGATGCCGAGATTGGCGAGGTAGCCGCTGCCGAAGACCAGGGCGGCCTCCTTGCCCTTGTGGGCGGCGAGCCGCGCCTCCAGCGCGTCGAGGACCGGGTGGTTTCCGGTGACGAGCCGCGAGCCGCCGGACCCCGCCCCGTAGGCGGCGACCGCCGCCTGCGCCGCCGCGATCACCCGCGGGTCGTGGCTGAGGCCGAGATAGTCGTTGCAGGAGAAGGAGACGAGGCGGCGCCCGGCGCGGCCCGCCGCGGCGTCCGGCCCGCGCTCGGTGGGGACGAGGCGCCGCCGCAGGGCCGCCTCGTCGAGGGCGGCGAGCTTGTCGCGGGCGAAGGCATCGAGACTCGACATGGCGCCCATGGCGCCGCGCGCGGCCGCCGTGTCAAGCACCTCCCTTGACCGGAGCCCGCGGCGCTTCCATCCCCGCCGGATGAGCGAGGCGGAGCCGAAGCGCCATCTCTGGCGCCCCTACACCCAGATGCGGACCGCGCCCGAGCCGTTGGAGGCCGTGCGCACGCAGGGCAGCCGGATCGTGCTGGCGGACGGGCGCGAACTGGTGGACGGCATCGCCTCGTGGTGGACGGCGGTGCACGGCTACAACCACCCGCACATTGCCCAGGCCGTCGCCGACCAGCTCGCGCGCATGCCGCATGTGATGTTCGGCGGCCTGACCCATGCCCCGGCCGAGCGCCTGGCCGCGCGGCTCGCGGACCTCCTGCCCGGCGACCTCGACCACGTCTTCCTGTCCGATTCCGGCTCGGTCGCCGTCGAGGTCGCCCTCAAGATGGCGGCGCAGCTCTGGCTGAACCGCGGTGTGGCGGGCCGCAGCCGCGTGCTCGCTTTCCGCGACGGCTATCATGGCGACACGATGGGGGCGATGTCGGTCTGCGATCCCGAGGAGGGCATGCACCGCCGCTTCGGCCGCTACCTGCCCGAGCAGGTGTTTTGCGACTTGCCGCGGAGCGAAGCGGCGACGGCGGCGCTCGATGCGGCGCTCTCCCGGCACGGGAAGGAACTCTGCGCCGTCATCGTGGAGCCGCTGGTCCAGGGGGCCGGCGGCATGCGCATGCATCCGCCCGAGGTGCTGGCGAGCGTGGCCCGGCTCGCAAAGCGCCACGGCCTGCCGCTGATCTGCGACGAGATCTTCACGGGCTTCGGCCGAACCGGCACGCTGTTCGCCTGCGAGCAGGCGGGCATCGTGCCCGACATCCTCTGCCTGTCGAAGGCCCTGACCGGCGGCACCATGGCGCTCGCCGCCACGGTCGCCACCACCGAGATCTTCTCTGCCTTCCTCTCGGACGACCCGGGCGCGGCGCTGATGCACGGGCCGACCTTCATGGCGAACCCGCTCGCCTGCGCGGCGGCCGAGGCGAGCCTCGACCTGTTCGCACGCGAGCCCCGCCTCGCCCAGGCCCGGGCGATCGCGGACAGGCTCGCGGCGGGGCTCGCCCCCCTGCGCGGCCGGCCCGGCATCGCCGATGTGCGGGTGCTCGGAGCGATCGGCGCGGTCCAGTTCGAGAGCCCGCCCGACCTCGCCGACCTGAAGGCCCGGCTGCTGGCCCACGGCGTCTGGGTGCGTCCCTTCGGGGACGTTCTCTACCTGACCCCCGCGCTCACCATCGGTGCCGCCGATCTCGACCGCCTCATCGCGGCGGTGGTCGCGGAGGCGGCTTGAGAGCCTGTTCGAGCAGGTCTTCACCCCGTTGATCCCGTCCTCCACCTCAGGATGAGGCGGATGGGTGGGATGAGACGGATCTCCGCATCACGTTCGAGCGGTCCCGCTCGAACGGGCGCCGAGCGGGCTATCCACGGCCCTCGGGCTGCCTCCGGTGCCTTTCTCGCCGGGCGCGGGAGACTCACCGGCCAATGCCGCCTAGGCTCGAGCCTTGGGGAGCCGGGCATGCCGCTGCAACCCGCACGGGCTTTGCCCGTTGGGTTGAGGGCGGGCACGCGGGCGGCGGCTCCGAACGGGACGCTGGAGGATGCGAAACGTGGCGAGCGAGCAGACGATCCCTCAGGACGACCGGCCGGTGATCCTTCTGGTCGAGGACGAGGCCCTGACGATCATGGATCTCGGCGACGTGCTGGAGGATGGCGGATACGATACCGTGCAATGCGCCTCCGCGGAGCGAGCCCTGAGCATTCTCCAGGCCCGGCCCGACATCTGCGGCCTCGTCACCGATGTGGAGCTGTCCGGCAAGACCAACGGCTTCGAGCTTGCGAGTTCCGTGGCCGAGGTGCGCCCGCAACTGCCGATCCTGATCGTATCCGGCCGCGCCGCGCCCGATCCCGAACGGATGCCGCCGGGCGCGCAATTCCTGGCCCGCCCCTGCAGCGGTGCCGAGATCCTCGACCGCCTCCGGCAGCTGATGCCCTGCTGAGCCGACGCTTCCCCGGCGAGCTTCCCGGGGATCGCGAGCGCCGTTGTCATCTCAGCTTCACGCCCAGCCGTCACAGGCTTCCCCGCGCCCTGGGTTCCGCGACGGATCCCGGGACGCGGTGCTTGGATGCCGGGCGAGCGAGGTGCACGATGGCGGCGGCGGACGAATCTTCGGCGACCGCGCCGGGTAGCGAGACCTTGGGCCATTCCGTGATCAAGGCGAAGCGCGGCAAGCACGACAAGGATTCGGCGCAGGGCGCGGGCCGGCGCATCCGGCCGCCGGGCGCCAAGAGTGTCGGCTGGGCTCTCGTCCAGGCCGCGCGTCTCCACCGCGCCCGCATCGGCGACAGGCTCGCCGCCCTCAACCTGTTCGCCGGCCAGGAGCAGGTGGTGCAGGCGCTGGCGGCTGCCGGCACCATGACCATGGGCGACCTGGCCGCGACCCTGCGGGTGCGGCCGCCCACCGCCTCCAAGACGATCTCGCGGCTCGCCGCCCTCGGCGTGGTCGAGCGGCGCGCCGAGGCCGGCGACGGGCGCATCGTGCGCGTGCGTCTCACCGAGGCCGGGCTCGCCAAGGCCGAGGCGATCGAGCGCCTGTGGGACGAGGTCGAGGCCGAGCTTCTCGAGGGGTTCGACAGCAAGGACCGGCGGCGCCTGCGCAAGCTCCTGCGGCGCGCCGCGCGCAGCCTCGCGGATGCGGCCGGCGTCTCCGGCCACGACAGCGAGGCGGATGCCGAGGAGCTCGAGGTCGAGGAGGACGAGATCGAGGCTGCGCAGAGCGCGGCGGCGCATCTGGTCTGAGGGGCTTCGGGCCCGGATTCGATAGCCTCCGGTTGAAGAACGACCGCACCTCGTCCTCAAGCAGCTCCCACTCAAGCACCTCATCCTGAGGTGCCGCGTCAGCGGCCTCGAAGGAGGCCTCCAGGGATCTCGGCGCTATCTGGAGGGCTCCTCCGAGGTCTCCGCTTTGCTGCGGCGCCTCAGGATGAGGTCGCGGAGGGGAGGAACGGCGCGTGCCGGCCGAGAGCATGGTCCGCGGACGTGCTCGTCGGTTGCGCGGAAGAACATGCCCTACCGCCGCGCGCAGAGCGCGAGCGCCGGCCCATTGGCGTGGTTCGGCTCGTCGAAGGCGACCGAGACCGTGAAGCCGCGGTCGCGGAAATAGGCGAGCAGGCTCTCCCGCTCCAGCCAGATCGCGTAGGTCTCGGCGCCGCCGCTGAAGCCCTGCCAGGACTTGGCGACGTCGGGATAGAGACGACGCACGCCGCGATAGGGCGTGTCGCCCAGCGGCATCGGCGGCCAGAACAGGGCGCGGTCGCCGCGGCCCGCGAGGCTGTCGGCGTCGAAGACGTGGGTCCAGAGGAAGACCCGGTCGGTGCGGGCGCAGATCAGGTCGAGCAGGCGCAGCGGCTCGGTCATGTGGTAGAGCACGCCGCAGGCGATGATCGCGTCGAAGCGGGGGCAGGTCTCGAGATAGGGCAGGAAGCTGCCGAGCTTGAACCGCGTCCGGGACAGCCCGAACATCTCCTTCACGCACAGGCATTTGAGGAAGGCCCGCGGGTTGGCCTCGATGGAGACGATGGCCCGCGCCCCGAGCGATTCCAGCAGCGTCGCGTGCGCGCCCTCCAGCGGCCCGAGTTCCAGGACATCCAGTCCCGCGAAGGGGCCGATCAGCCCCTCCGCCCAGTGGATGCGGTGATCGGTGAACAGGTGGGCGTGGCCGGGCTCCGCGACGAGGCCGCGCTCGGCCGGCATGGACGAGGACCACTCGCCCTGGAAGAGGTCGACGATGTTCTGGTCGGACGGCGCCGTGTCCAGAAGCTTCGACTCGATGGCCATGCTGAAACCCTGACGACGCCCGGGCGCTCCCAGCCCGGACGGATGCCGGTTCGATGCCAGGGGAGCGCGCCAGGGCGAGAACCGGACGTCGCGACCCTATAGGCCGCCGGGGCCGCCCTGTCCCCTCCCTCCGCGGCTCACGGCGGCGACGGCCGCACGGGGCGCCCGTCCTGCTCGCAGCGCAGGGGCCCGCTGCCGTCGAGGGCGTGGACCCGGACCTGCCCGCCGAGCGCCGCGCAGCGGGCGCGGAAGCCGCCTTCCGGCCGGTGGAAGCTCCAGATCGCCACCATCGGCACCACCATGATCAGGCAGATGCTGCCGATCACCAGGGCCGCGGCCCAGGCATGGCCGCCGGCCCGGGCCGGCCGCTCCGGCCGCTCGGGCGGCAGGGGGGCCAGGAAAGCCAGCGTGAGCCCGATTGAACCAATTGCACTCATCGGCCGCTCCACCCCTGTGGCGCAAGACGTGGCGCCGGCCGCAAGCGGCCGTCCCGATCCGAGATTAGGGCGCCACGGGCCGCTTGCGAAGGCGGCTGGGGCGCGGGGCGTGGTCGCGGCGGGATCGCGGGGGGAGCCTCAGCCGAACACGTCCCAGCGGATGAACATGGCGAGCGACACGATCGCGAAGATCGCGAGCAGCAGCGGGTTGCCGAGATAGATCGCGGCGGCGAGCAGACCCGCCCAGGCCGCCAGGATGCCGAACATGATCGCGATGGCGACGGGATTCACGAAAGGGGCCTCACAGCGCTCGGAGCCAGGCCCGTGCCGCCCGCCTCATGCGGCCATCCTGACCTCTGCCCGGTCCGTCTGTCCACCGTGCCGGATCACCGGCCGGCCGCGGTGTCTGGCTCTGCGTCTGGCTCTGCCTGCGACATCGCCCGGTCGAGGGCGCCGAGCAGCTCCGCCGCGCGCGGACGCCCGGCCGGGTCCGGCTGACGGCAGGCCTGAGCCAGGGCGCGCAGCTCGGCGACGGCCGGCGGCGCGGGCCGGCAGCGGTCGAGGATCTCGTCGAGCAGGATCCCCAAGGCCCGCGTCTCGATCCGCTGCAGGGCCTCCCCCGCGGCGCCCGCGGGCAGGACGCTCGCCGCCCCGAAATCGCTGAGCACCGCGTCTCCGGAGGTGCCGTCCCAGAGCAGGTTGTGGGCGTAGATGTCGCCGTGGATCAGGCCACCGGCATGGAGATGCGCGGTGCCCGCCACGGCGGCACGGGCGAGGCGGAGCCCGACCGCGGGCGCCAGCGCGAGGCCGGGGGCATAGATGTCGCGGCTGCAGCTCGCGAGGCTGGGTGGTCCGGCGAGCGCCCGCCAGCCGGCGGGCAGAAGCGGCATCAGCAGCCCCTCGAGGCCCTCGGGATGTCCGACCACGCGCCCGAGCCCCCCGCTCAGATGCGGGTGGGCGCCGGCCGTGAGGCAGGCCGTCATCTCCCGCTCGGGCAGCCCGTCGCTGGTCATCGCGCCCTTGAACAGCTTGAGCGCGACCGCCCGGCCCGCGCCGTCCCGGTCGTCGTCACGGCGCCAGAGCGCGGCGTGGACGCGGCCCGAGGCGCCCTCGCCGAGGAGCGCGCCGGTCTCGATCGCCGACCAGGGCACCCGGGTGGCGCTCCCGGCGGCGGATGCGGGCTCGCACGGGTTGCCGGCGCAGGCGAGCCAGGCGAGCGCCGGCAGCGCGGCGATCCAGCCGGGCAGGGTGTCCAGACGGTTCGCCGCGATCCGCAGCAATTCGAGATCGGGCGCGCCGGCAAGGCTTTCCGGCAGGGCCGCGAGGCGGTTGCCGGAGAGCATCAGCTTGCGCAGGAGCGGGCGCTCGCCGATCGCCCGCGGCAGGGCGGCGATGCGGTTGTCGGTCAGCGTGAGCCAGCGCAGGCGCGGGGGCAGGCTCTCGGCCGGGACCTCGGCGATGCCCGAGCCGCGGCAGCCGATCTGGCTCAGCGCGGCGCAATCGCCGAGGGCGGGCGGCAGCCGCGCGAAGCGGTTGCCCGAGCCGAACAGCACGCGCAGACGGGCGAGCCGGCCGAGATCGGCCGGCAGGTCGGTCAGGCTGCCGGGGCCGAGATCGAGCACCTCCAGCGTGTCGGCGAGGCCGAAGATCTCCCGCGGGAATTCGGCGAGGCCGCCCGGCAGGCGCAGCTCGCGCGCGCCTGCGAGGTCGCCGCGGCGGAGCGCGGCGAGGGTGTCGGCTTTGGCCTGCATCGGATCGGTCGAGCCTCGTGGCGCGCCGGATCAGTAGCCCAGCGCGCTGCCGTCCTTGCGTGGATCGGAGCCCGCCACAAGGGTTCCACGCGCGTGGTCGATCCAGATGATCTGGCCGCCGCCGATCGGCAGCGGCGCGGGGATGGCCGCGTGGCCGCGGGCCCGCATGCCGGCGACGACCTCTTCGGGGAAGCCCGATTCCATCTCGACCACGCCGCCATAGGCGAAGCTGCGCGGGGCATCGAGGGCCTCCTGCACGTCGAGGCCGCGATCCAGGAGGCCGCTCAGCAGCTCGACATGGCCCATCGCCTGGTAGTGCCCGCCCATCACGCCGAAGGGCGCGACCGCCCGGCCGTCCCGCATCAGCATGCCGGGGATGATCGTGTGCATCGGACGCTTCCTCGGCGCGATCGTGTTCGGATGGCCCGGCTCGACCCGGAAGCTGAAGCCGCGATTGTGCAGCAGCACGCCGCTCTCCGGCCCCATCAGGCCCGTCCCGAATCCCTGGAACAGCGAGTTGATCAGCGAGAGCGCGTTGCCGTCGCGGTCGACCACGCAGAGATAGACCGTGTCCTTGTGCGCCACCTCGTTGGCGATCTCCGGATAGATCTCCGGCTCGCGGGCGCGCGCCATGTCGATGGCGCCGCGCGCCGAGGCGCGCCACGCGTCGGAGAGCAGATGCTCCACGGGCACGGCATGCAGGTCCGGATCGGCGAAGAGCGCGTCGCGGTGGTGGTAGCCCTGCTTGCAGGCCTCCGCGAGGAGATGGACCCGGTCGAGTTCGGACAGGGCGCCGACGTCGAACGGCTCCAGAACGTTCAGCATCATCAGGGCGGCGAGACCCTGGCCCGAGGGCGGGCATTCATAGACGTCGTAGCCGCGGTAGCGCGTGGTGATCGGCGTCACGATCTCGGGCGCCGCCGCAGCGAAATCCTCTTCCGTGTGCAGGCCGCCGAGGCCGCGCAGATGGGAGACGATGTCCCGGGCGACCGGCCCCTCGTAGAAGCCGCGCGGCCCCGCCTCGGCGATGCGCCGCAGGGTCGCGGCGAGCTTCGGCAGGCGCATCGTGGCGCCGATGCTAGGGGCCGCGCCGTCCACCAGATAGGTCGCCGCCGCGCCGGGATCGTGGCGGACCCGCTCGACGTTGCGCGCCCAGTCCCAGCCGACCCGCGGCTGCACGGGAAAGCCGGTTTCCGCGTAGCGGATCGCCGGCTGGAGCAGGGCGCCGAGGGAGCGCGTGCCGTGGTCGGCGGCCAGTCTCGCCCATGCGGCGATGGCGCCCGGCACCGTGACGGCATGGGGCGAGGTCGGCGTGATCGTGACGCCGTTCTCGAGGTACCACGCGTCGGTCGCCGCGGCCGGGCTGCGGCCCGAGCCGTTGAGGGCGATCGGCACCGCGGCGCCCTTCGGGGCGTAGAGCGCGAAGCAGTCGCCGCCGATCCCGGTCATCAGCGGGTCGACCACGCATTGCACCGCCACCGCCGCGATGCCGGCATCGACCGCGTTGCCCCCTGAGCGCAGCACCTCGATCGCCGTCAGCGTGGACAGCGGATGCGACGTCGCCACGGCGGCCTCGCCGGCATGGACGGGCGAGCGCCCGGCCCTCTGGAAATCACGCACGCACCAGTCCTCCTGTGTCCCCTCGCGTACGGCATGATGCATGCCAGAGCTTGGCCGAGCCAGGGCGGAGCTCTGCGGTCCGTGCAAGGCTGCGACCGTCTGACCTGACCTGGCCGGGTTGCCGGCCGGGCTTTGCGAACGATTTGCCCGCTCCACCTATCCACGCGCTCCAGACCACCGGATCTCTCCCACCGGCACGCGGCGGACACTCCCCGGATGCACATCCATCTCGATGCCATCGGCGGGATGGCGGGCGACATGTTCGCCGCCGCCCTCCTCGACGCGTTCCCCGAGCACGAGGAGGGTGTCCGGGCCAGCATCCGACTGGTCGCGCGCGCCGTCGCCTGCGAACTCGTCGCGCACAATGACGGAATCCTGCAGGGGCGCCGCTTCGTGGTCGAGGCCGGGCCGGACCCGTCCGAGGCCCGCCGCCACGGCCATACCCATCCCCATTCTCATGCGCACGAGGCCCGGGATCACGGCCATCCCCACGGGGCGCACGCGCATCGGCACTGGTCGGGGATCCGCGCGGATCTCGAAGCCGCCGGGCTCGACCCGGCCGTGCGTGCCCACGCGCTCGCCATCTTCGGCCACCTCGCCGAGGCCGAGGCACGGGTGCACGGAATCCGGGTCGAGGACGTCGCCTTCCACGAGGTCGGCGCGCTCGATTCCATCGCCGACATCGTCGCCGCCGCTCATCTCGCCGCCGCGACGGGCGCGACATCGTGGAGCGTCTCGGCCCTGCCCCTCGGCTCGGGTCGGGTCCGCACCCAGCACGGCGTCCTGCCGGTGCCGGCCCCGGCCACCGCGCGCCTTCTCGAAGGCTTCGCCACCCTCGACGACGGGGTGCCCGGCGAGCGCGTGACCCCGACGGGCGCCGCGATCCTGCGCCATCTCTGCGGGCCGGCGGAGCAACGGCAGACGGCGGCCCGGATCCTCGCCCGCAGCGGCATCGGCTTCGGCACGAAGACCCTGCCGGGGCTCAGCAACTGCGTGCGCGCCCTCGTCCTGGAAGACCGGGTGGCCCCGGCGGCCGGCGGCCACCGCGACCTCGCGGTGATCGAGTTTGAGGTGGACGACCAGGCGGCCGAGGACCTCGCCATGGGGCTCGACCGGCTGCGCGCGCACGGAGACGTATTCGACGTCGTCCAGATGCCGGTCTTCGGCAAGAAGGGCCGCATGATGACCCATATCCGCGTTCTCGCCCGGGCGGAGGCGGTCGAGGCCGCGGCCGAGGCCTGTTTCCGCGAGACCACGACCATCGGGTTGCGCCACCGCATCGTCTCGGGCCTCGCGCTGCCGCGGGCGAGCCGCAGCGTCGCGGTCGGCGGCCATGCCGTGCGGGTGAAGGTGGTCCATCGTCCCGGGGGCGCCACCGCCAAGGCCGAGGCCGACGACGCCCTGGCGGCCGAGGGCCACGCCGCCCGCGCCGCCCTCCGGCGCGAGGCCGAGCGCCTCGCCCTCGAGGCGGAGACGGCGCGGGAGGAACGGCCATGAGCGCGGAGGCTCTCGATGCGCTCATCGCCGGGATGGGCCCGCTCGCGGTGGCGGTGAGCGGCGGCGTCGACAGCCTGACCCTGGCGACCCTCGCCCATCGCCGCCTCGGGAGTACGGCGATGCTCGCGGTGCACGCGGCCTCGCCGGCCGTGCCCACGGAGGCGACCCGGCGCGTGCGCGACCTCGCGGCCCGCCAGGGCTGGCGCCTGCGGGTGATCGAGGCCGGCGAGTTCGCCGATCCCGCCTACCGCGCCAACCCGGTCAACCGCTGCTTCTTCTGCAAGACCAACCTGTACGGCGCCATCGCGCAGGTCACCGACTGGCAGATCGTCTCGGGCGCCAATCTCGACGATCTCGGCGAGTACCGGCCCGGCCTCGACGCGGCCCGCGAGCACGGCGTTCGCCACCCCTTCGTGGCCGCCGGCCTCGACAAGGCGGCCGTGCGGCGGCTGGCGCGCGGGCTCGGCCTCGGCGCGGTCGCGGACCTTCCCGCCTCGCCCTGCCTGTCGAGCCGCGTCGAAACCGGGATCCGCATCGAGCCGGAGACGCTCGCCTTCATCCACGCCGTCGAGCGGCTCGTCGGCGGCGCGCTGGCTGCCGACGGCGCCGAGACGCGCGTGCGCTGCCGTGTGCGCGAGGTCGGCGTCGTGGTGGAACTCGATCCGCGCAGCCTCGCCCTGCTCGACGCGCGCGTGCGCGCCGAACTCGACGCGGCGATCCGCTCCCGCGCGCCCGACCGCCTGCGCGGCGCGGTCCGGTTCGCGCCCTACCGGAACGGCAGCGCCTTCCTCCACGCCGAGGCCGCGCGATGAGCCTGTCCGACGAGTTCACCCTCGACTTCGCCCGCCCGGAGCGGATCGGGCTGGAGGAGACGGTCTATGCCGCCGGCAAGTCGGCCGAGCAGATCGACGCCATCCTGGCGGCCGCCGAGGCGCGAGGCGCCGGGCTGTTCCTGACCCGGCTCGATCCCGACAAGCGCGCCCGTCTCACCCATGTCCTCGATTACTGCCCCGTCTCCCGCACCGCCGTGCTCGGCCGGGCCCGGCCCGTCGCGGGTCCGGCGCGGGTGGCCATCGTCGCGGCCGGGACCTCGGACGTGCCGGTGGCCCGCGAGGTCGAGCGCACTCTCGCCTATGCCGGTCTCGCCTCGACCCTCGTCGCGGATGTCGGCGTCGCCGGCCTGTGGCGGCTGCAGCGGCGCCTGGACGAGATCCGCGCCCATCCCGTCGTCATCTGCGCGGCGGGCATGGATGCGGCCCTGCCGAGCGTCCTCGGCGGCCTCGTGCCGGGCGCGCTGATCGCGGTGCCGACCTCGGTCGGCTACGGCGTGGCCGCGGGCGGCCGGGCCGCCCTCGACGCGGTGCTCGCGAGCTGCGCCCCCGGCATCACCGTCTGCAACATCGACAACGGCTACGGCGCGGCCTGCGCCGCGATGCGGATCCTGCACGCCGCCCAGGCGCTTTCGGAGGTGACGCGATGACGACAAGACAGCCCGCCCCGATCCGGGGCCTCCAGCCCGGAGAACCAGCATGGAACGCCGCAGCTTCCTCCAGGGCGCCGTCCTCGGCGCCGGACTCACGGCTTCGCAGGGAGCGGCAGCCGCTTCACAGGGTGTGGGAACTGCCGTGAGCGCGCCCGGCCTGCCGGGCACCCGGCCGCAAGACCCCGCCGACCTGCCCTTCGTCTCCGATCCCGGCGAGATGCGGGGCGAGATGCTCTACCGCCGGTTCGGGCGCCACGCGGAGACGATCTCGGCGATCGGCATGGGCGGTTTCCATCTCGGCAAGAACGCCGTCTCGGACGACGAAGCCACGCGGCTGATCCATGCCGGGATCGAGCGCGGCATCACCTTCATGGACAATTGCTGGGACTACAACAAAGGCCGCTCGGAGCTGCGCATGGGCGTCGCGCTCTCGCAGGGCGGCTACCGCGACAAGGTCTTCCTGATGTCCAAGATGGACGGGCGGACCAAGCAGGAGGCGATGCGGCAGATCGACGAGTCGCTGAAGCGCCTGCGCACCGACCGGATCGACCTCGTCCAGCACCACGAGATCCTGCGCTTCGACGATCCCGACCGCGTCTTCGCGGAGGACGGCGCCATGGAGGCCTTCGTCGAGGCGCGCAAGCAGGGCAAGCTGCGCCATATCGGCTTCACCGGTCACAAGGATCCGCGCATCCACCTGCAGATGCTCGAGGTCGCGGCCGAGCGCGGCTTCCAGTTCGATGCGGTGCAGATGCCCGTCAACGTGATGGACGCGCATTTCCGCTCGTTCAGCCACCTCGTCCTGCCCTATCTCGTCCGGAACGGCATCGCCCCGCTCGCCATGAAGACCTTCGGCGACGGGGTGATCCTGAAGAGCGACGCGCCGATCAAGCCGATCGAGTACCTGCACTTCTCGCTCAACCTGCCGGTCTCGGTGGTGATCACCGGCATCCAGAACCAGCGCGACCTCGACCAGGCCTTCGAGGCGGTGAAGACCTTCCAGCCGATGGACAAGGCCCGGGTCGCCGAGCTGCTCCAGCGCAGCCGCCCCTACGCGCTGGAGGGCAAGTACGAGCTCTTCAAGACGAGCGCGACCTTCGACGGCACGGCCAAGAACGCGGCCTGGCTCGGCGAGGACGTACCAAGCGTGCAGAAGCTTGCCCCGACGATGGAATGAGGCTTCCATGCAGCGCACTCCAACACGAAGGCTTCCGATGATCCGACGCGCCCTGCCGCTCCTGCCGGCCCTCCTCCTCCTCGCTCCCGGCGCGGCGCTCGCCCATCCCGGCCACGGCGAGGCGGTGGGCTTCGCGCAAGGGTTCGCGCACCCGCTCGGCGGGCTCGACCACGTGCTCGCCATGGTGGCGGTGGGCCTGCTCGCCGGCCTCCGCGGCGGCGCGGCGCGCTTCGTCCTGCCGGCGGCCTTCCTCGCCATGATGGCGGCCGGCGCCGGGCTCGGCGTCGCGGGGATCGGCCTGCCTTTCGCCGAGACAGGAATCGCCCTGTCGATCGTCGCCTTCGGCCTCGCCATCCTGTTCGGCCTGACGCTGCCGCTGCCGGGCCTCGTCGCGCTGGTCGGCGCCTTCGCGGTGTTCCACGGCTACGCCCACGGCGCCGAGATGCCGGAGACGGCCTCCGGCCTCGCCTACGGACTCGGCTTCCTCGGCGGCACCGCCCTGCTGCACGCGGCCGGCCTCGGCCTCGGGCTCATCGCCGCCAGCGAGCGCCGCGCCGCCCCGGCCATGGGCGCGGCCGTGGCCCTCTCCGGCCTGACGCTCCTCGCCGGCGCGTTCTGAGGGCTTCTACGACATCCGTCCGATCCCTTCGGGATGGCGGATGTCGATGTCGCTCAAGCGCCGCGCGGGCTTGCCGATCCGGTTTCCGCGTGGATCGAGCGGAAACCGGATCACGCCTTCACGAGGCCGAGCCGGGCGCGGCGCTTCTGCAGCCAGAGCACGGCGCAGAGCGAGACACCGATCACCGCGGCCGAGACCGCGGTGGTCAGGGTGCCGAGCGCGTAGATCTCCGGCGTCGTCACCGTCGTGGTCAGCCCCTGCAATTCGAGGGGCAGAGTGTTGCGCCCGCCGATCGCCTGGCTGGTGCGGGCGAGCTCGTCGAAGGACAGGGTGAAGCCGAACAGGGCGACGCCGACGAGGGACGGCGCCAGGATCGGCACCACCACATGGGTCAGCGTCTGCGCGCCGCTGGCGCCGAGGTCGCGCGCCGCCTCCTCGTAGGCCGGGCTGAAGCGGTTGAACACCGCGAACATGATCAGGAGGCCGAAGGGCAGCGTCCAGGTGAGATGCGCCCCGAGCGCCGAGGTATAGAGACCCATCGCGGTGCCGTGGTCCTGGAGGAACGACCAGCCGGTGGCGGCGGCCGCCGCCTTGATCGCGTCGTCGATCAGGCGGAATTCCAGGCCGATCCCGAGCGAGACCACGATCGAGGGCACGATCAGGCTGGCGACCGCGAGCGCGAACAGCGCGCCCGAGCCGCGAAAGCCCTTGCGGAAGGCGAGGCCCGCGAAGAAGGCGAACACCACGCTCAGCACCATCGTGACGAGGCCGAGCCGAAGGGAGCGCCCGAAGGCCGCCCAGATGTCGACGACGCCCACGCCCGCCCAGAGCCGCGAGAACCAGTGCGTCGAGACGCCGTTCAGCGGGAAGGTGAGCCCGCCCTGCGGGCCCTGGAAGCTCAGCACCAGGATCGTCAGCGTCGGCCCGTACAGGAACAGCACGTAGAGGGCGAAGACGGCCGCCAGGACGTAGAAGGCGAGGGTGCGGGGTCTGTCGTTCACGCTAGAGCTCCCGCCGCAGGTCGATGAGCCGCGTCAGACCGGCGATGATCAGCATCACGGCACCGAGCAGCACCATCGCGTTGGCGGCGGCGGCCGGGAATTGCAGATAGGACATCTGCACCTGGATCACCTTGCCGACCGAGGCGATCTGCTGGCCGCCCATCACGCCCACCGTGACGAAATCGCCCATCACCAGGGTGATCACGAAGATCGAGCCGATGGCGATGCCGGGCTTGGTGAGCGGCAGGATCACGCTCCACAGGGTCTGCCAGCCGGAGGCGCCCGCATCGTAGGCGGCCTCGATCAGCGCCCGGTCGATCCGCGCCATCGCGTTGAAGATCGGCACGATCATGAACACGGTGTAGAGGTGGACGAAGGCCAGCGTCACCGCGAAGTCGGAATAGAGCAGGCCCTCGATCGGCGCGCGGATCAGGCCGAGCCCCATCAGCGTGTCGTTGACGAGCCCGTTGCGCCCGAGCAGCGGGATCCAGGAGATCATCCGGATCACGTTCGAGGTCCAGAACGGGATCGTGCAGAGCAGGAACAGCACCGTCTGCATCGTCCGGGTGCGGACATGGAAGGCCAGGAAATAGGCCACCGTGAACCCGACGAGCAGCGTCGACGCCCAGGTCAGCGCGCAGAGCTTGAGAGTCGAGAGGTAGGTCCGCGCGGTCGTGCAGAGGTCCGAGGCGTTCAGGCAGCCCTCGAAGATGTCCCGGTAGTTCTGCAGGGTGAAGGCGGGAATGATCTCGTACTCGTTGTACTCCCAGAAGCTGACCATCAGAGTCAGGGCGAGCGGGATCGCCAGGAAGACGAGGAAGACGAGCGCCAGCGGCCCCGCCTGGAGATAGGCGAGGCGCTGCCGGCGGCGCTCTTCCGTGCGCAGGCCCGGCGCGGCGGGGGCGGCGGCGTCCGCCGGGGCGGGGAGGGCGAGGTCGGTCATGAACGGTCCCGCAGGCTGTTCCTCCCCCGCCTGCGGGGGAGGGCTCGGCACGTCACGCCGCGATGAACTCGTTCCACTTGCGGACCATGTAGGTGTTCTCGTCCATCACCGCGTTCCAGCAGGCGACCGCGCCCATGCGGTCCTTGAACGAGCCGCCGTCGCGGGTGGCGCCGGCCTTCTCTAGCACGGTGCCGTCGGGGCCCTTGATGTCCTTCTCGGCGGGCTTGCCCTCCATCCAGTAGGCCCACTCGTAGGGCTCCATCTGCGCCTGGGCGGTCTCCAGCACCGCCGAGTAGTAGCCCTGGCGATTGAGGTAGGCGCCGGCCCAGCCGGAGAGGAACCAGTTGACGAAGTCGTAGGCCGCGTCGAGCTTGCGGCCGGTCAGCGTCTTCGGGATGCCGAAGCCCGAGGCCCAGGCGCGGTAGCCCTCCTTGAGCGGCTGGTACACGCACGGCACGCCCTGCGAGCGCACCTTGGTGACGGCGGGCGACCACATCGACTGGATCACCGTCTCGCCGGAGGCCATCAGGTTCACGGATTCGTTGAAGTCCTGCCAGAAGGCCCGGAACTGGCCTGCGCGCTTGGCCTCGATCAGGAGCTTGATGGTGCGGTCGATCTCCGCCTTCGTCATGTTGCCCTTGTCGGCATAGGTGTAGTCGCCGGTCGCCTCCACCACCATCGCGGCATCCATGATGCCGATCGAGGGGATGTTGAGGATCGAGGCTTTGCCCTTGAACTCCGGATTCAGAAGCTCCTTCCAGCTCGCGATCGGCCGCTTGATCAGATCGGGCCGGATGCCGAGCGTGTCGGCATTGTAGGTGGTCGGGATCAGCGTGATCCACTCGGTCGGGGCGGTCGCGAACGTCTTGCCGGTCTGCCCCTCCAGATAGAACACCTTCTTGGGCGCCGTGCCCTGGTCGCCGATCGCCTTGCCGTCGAGCATGCCCTTGGTGAAGACGGAGGTGATCTTGTCGGCGTACTTGATCCGTTTGGCGTCCATGCCCATCAGGTTGCCGGAGGGCACGATCTTCTTCAGGCTGAAATACTCGGTGTCGACGAGGTCGAAGGAGTTCGGCTGCGTCACCACCCGCTTCGTCACCTCGTCGGTCACCACCGGGATGTAGTCGATGGTGATGCCGAGATCCTCCTTCACCTTCCGTGCGATGTCGGCGGACTGGTTCACGGCCGTGCCGAGGTAGCGCAGCGTCACCGGCTCGGCGGCATGGATCGCCGGGAAGCCGGTGATCGGGCCGGCGCCGAGCGCGAGCCCCGCGGCGCCGGCTCCCTTCAGCAGGCTGCGGCGGGTGGGGGTGCTGGTCTCGCTCATGGCGTGGCTGTTCCCTGTCCTGGATCCGGATGACGTCGACATGCTCAGGCGTTCAGGCGGTGGGCGGCCTCCGGGTCCCAGCCGACAGCGACCACGTCGCCGAGGCCGAGCGGCGCGGCGGCGAAGGCCCGGTCGCTGAGGATCGCCGTCAGCGCCGCCGGCCCCTCGGAGGGACGCCCTGGCCCATCCATGTCGGGGGCGAGAAGGTCGAGGCCGGCATGGTCGAGGCCGATATGCACGCTGGTGCCCTGGTACTCGACGGCGACGACGCGGGCCGGGCGGGCATCGGGCCCGGCATCGGGGCCGAGCCGCATCCGGTCCGCGCGCACGGCGACCGGCCCGTCGGGCAGCGCGATCACGTTGTGGCCGCCGATGAAGCGGGCCACGAAGGCGGTGGCGGGCCGTTCGAACACGGTGCGCGGGTCGGCCGCCTGCTCGATGCGCCCGGCATTCATCACCACCACGAGGTCGGAGAGCGCCATCGCCTCCTCCTGGCTGTGGGTGACGTGGATGAAGGTCAGCCCGAGGTCCTTCTGGATCCGCTTCAGCTCGACCCGCATGCGCACGCGCAGGAACGGGTCGAGAGCCGAGAGCGGCTCGTCGAGCAGAAGCACCTTGGGCTCGGTGACGAGCGCGCGCGCGAGCGCCACGCGCTGCTGCTGCCCACCAGAGAGCTGGGCCGGCAGCCGCTCGGCGAGGTGGCCCATCTGCACCAGATCGAGCATCGCCAGGGCGCGGGCCCGGCGCTCGGCCTTCGGGCGCCCGCGCATCCGCAGGCTGAAGGCGACATTGTCCCGGCAGTTCAGGTGCGGGAACAGCGCGTAGCTCTGGAACATCATCGCGGTGCCGCGCTCGGCCGGCGCCGCGTCGCCCACCGAGCGGGGGCCGATCACCACGTCGCCGTCGGTCACGGCCTCGTGGCCGCCGATCATGCGCAGCGTCGTGGTCTTGCCGCAGCCCGAGGGGCCGAGCAGGCAGCAATACGCGCCGGACCGGACCTTCAGGTCGATCCCGTCCACGGCGATCGTGTCGCCGTAGCGCTTGGTCAGCCGGATCAGCTCGACGTCCATGCGGTCCTCCCCGCCGAGTGGGGAGCAAGGGGCAGGCCAGGGCCGGCGCCCCCGGTCGCTCACGCGCTCGTGAGCGAACCTCCCGAATCGCGGGCTGATCTGCCCGAAACAGAGCACCCCTGCATCATTTCTGTGCAGGGGTTCGAGAGGCTGTCAATTTGGAGCGTGGTCAGGCCCGGCAGGATTCGAAGCCAGACCGGATCGCCTCCGGGTCGAGGTTGCGCCCGATGAAGACCACGCGCGAGACGCGCGGCTCGTCGGCCCGCCAATCCGCCTGAAGGTCGCCATCGAGGATCATGTGCACGCCCTGGAAGACGAAGCGCTTCGGCTCGTCCGGGAAGGCGACGATGCCCTTGCAGCGCAGGATGTCCGGTCCCTGGACCTGAGTCAGGTTCGAGATCCAGGGCATGAACCGCTCCGGATCCACCGCGCCCTCGATCCGTGCCGAGACCGACTGGATGTCGGCGTCGTGGTGATGGTGGTGGCCCTCCTCCAGGAACTCCGGCTCGATATCCAGGATCCGGCCGAGATCGAAGGCGTTGCGCTCCAGCACCGCGTCGAGGGGGACGGCGCAGTTCCGGGTCCGGTGGATCGTCGCGAGGGGGTTGATGCCCCGGATCTGCGCCTCGACCCGGTCGAGATCCTCCGCGGAGACGAGGTCCGCCTTGTTGAGCAGGATCACGTCGGCGAAGGCGATCTGGTTCCGGGCCTCGGGGGCGTCCGTCAGACGGTCCGAGAGCCATTTGGCGTCGGCCACCGTCACCACCGCGTCGAGACGGGCGGCCTCGCCTACGTCCTGGTCCACGAAGAAGGTCTGGGCGACGGGGGCCGGATCGGCGAGCCCGGTCGTCTCGACGATGATCGCGTCGAACTTGCCGCGCCGCTTCACCAAGCCGTCCATGATCCGGATCAGGTCGCCGCGCACCGTGCAGCAGACGCAGCCGTTGTTCATCTCGAACACTTCCTCGTCGGCGCCGACGACGAGGTCGTTGTCGATGCCGATCTCACCGAACTCGTTGACGATCACGGCGTAGCGCTTGCCGTGGTTCTCGGTGAGGATCCGGTTCAGGAGCGTCGTCTTGCCGGCACCGAGATAGCCCGTGAGCACGGTGACGGGGATCTTGGAGGCCGCGGCGGACGCGGCTTCTGACATCGCTTCGGACATGACGGCTCTTCACGATCGGCGGGGCGAACCCCGGGGATGCCGCACGGATGCGGCCGGTCCCTGTCATATTGTATCATCCGCCCCGGATGGAAGGTGTCACCGGAGGCCAGCGGGTCGGCGGTCCGCCGGGAGGAATGAGCAATTTTGTGCAGGGCCTTTCGCAGGTTTGAACAGAAAGCGCTCAAAGAATTCAAAATTTACCGATCACATTCCCGCAGCCGCGCGGTTTTTTCACGGCATAATCGTCCGGGTTGTGCTATAGGCCAAGCCTGTTCTCGGTCCGGCAGGAATTGGAATGCTCAGATCGGGAGAGGCAATCCTTCCGGGGATCGGAGCGGCGCATGGCCTGTTCCGAAACTCTGGAGAGAGCGGTGGTTTCGATGGTTCCGGAGGGCACCCTTGCTTAACCTGCAGGCCGCAGTGCAGCGCTCGGCTCGGGCCGAGACACTCGGGCAGATCGCCGACCTCGTCGGGTGCTCGGTGGAGGCGCTCAGTGATGGGCGCGGTCGCCCCGACCTGCGCGAGGTTCTCGAACTGGTGAGTCTGTGGCCGGTGCTCGACGCCACCACCCGCACCCGTCTCCTCGACGAAGCCCGCCGGGCCGCGACGGCGTGAACGGCCGCGCCTGACCCTCTCCGACGCCGAAGCGGCCGCCGACCCGGCGAACGGAGACGCCTCGGCGCCGGCTCGACAGCATGGTCTGCGGACGGGGATGCCGGATTTGCGAACGAAATTGCGGCCCACTCAGAGCCTGTTGGAGCGGGATCGGCTGATCCTCCCGCAGAGATCCGGCTCATCCCACCAAACCACCTCATCCTGAGGTGCGATGCGACAGCCGAGCCTCAAAGGAGGCCTCCAGGGATCACCGCGCTATCTGGAGGGCTCCTTCGAGGCCGCTGTCGCGGCACCTCAGGATGAGGCCGAGGACAGGATCAGCGGCGTGAACACCCGCTCGATCCGCTCAGACAGAGTCTCGATCGGGTAGAGCATTTTCCGCAGAAGTGATTGCCGGTTCTGCGAAATAAAATGCGGCCTCATCAATCAGATAGAGCGTTTTTCGTGATCCAATGATCTAGCGCGTGCTTTTGTCTGGCTTCCAAGTCTGCGCTGCGATCTCCGCCGTCTCGACCAGGGCGGCGTAGAGCCCGGGCTCTGCATCGTGCGCGCCGGCGCGGATCGCCCGAGCCAGCCGTCCGGCGCGATCACCCCCATCATCCGCCACCGTTGCGAGGGCGCGCGCCCAGGCGGCCTCCCGCGCGCCCTCGGCCTCCATTTCGCGCATGACGATGCCGATCGCGTTGGCCACCATCAGGGCGACGAAGCGCGGCCGGCCGGCGAGGCCGGGGGCGACCTCGTCGAGCAGGGCTTGCCGTGCAACCTCGAGGAGGGCGCGGCCATGGGGCTCGTCGTGCATGGTCAGGCGCTCCAGGCGTCCGGGGCGGTCATGCGCAGGACGGCACGCTCCAACTCCGCCGCCATCCGCCCGGTCAGGGCGAGTTCCAGGGAGGTCTCGCGGCCGGAGACGTGGCGGAATCCCTGCTCGAGGGCGATCACGGCCCAGCGCAGATGGGCCATCACCTCCCAATAGGCCACGCGCGCCGGATCGACCGTGCCGCCGGCCTGCCTGTAGCCCTGGTAGAAGGCGGCGCGTGGGGCGATGCCGCCGGCCTCGAGATCGGGTCGCCCGAAGCGCCAGCAGGCGGCGCAGAACCAGCCGAGATCCTGGGCCGGGTCGCCCCAGCCGGCGAATTCCCAATCGAGGATGGCGGTGAGGCCATCCGCGTCGACCATGTAGTTCCCGGTACGGAAGTCGCGATGCACCAGAGCGGGGGCCGGGCAGGGCAGGGCGTGCCGCTCCGCCCAGCGCAGGCCCCACTCGATGGCGGGGCGCGTCGCGCCGATCCCGTCGAGGCTCGCGCGCAGGGCCCGGATCTCGGCCCGCGCCGGATCGGGATCGGGGCCGCCCAGGAAGGCGAGGTCCGGCGGCGCCCCGCCGGTCGGAAGGATCGTGTGAATGCGTGCGAGCTGGCGCCCGAGCTCCTCCGCGAGCCGGGTGCGGTCGCCGCCGAGGCCCGCCTCCTTCACGATCCGGGGGCCGAGCCCGACGCCCGGCACGAGCCCCATCAGGGCGAAGGGCGCGCCGATCACGCCGGCATCGGCGCAGAAGCCGACGGGCTCCGGCACGCGCACGCCCGCGCGATGCGCCGCCTCGATCAGGCGGAATTCCTGTTCCCGCGTCCGGCTCGACGCGATCGTGGCCGCCGCGTCCTTGCGCAGGACGAAGTCCCGGGCGCGGTCCCCGATCACGCAGCGCAGTCGCCAGTTCTCCTGGATCGCGCCGCCGCTGAGCGGGCTGATCTCGGCGAGCGCGAGATCGGGCGCGCCGAGCCGTGCGGCGATCCAGTCGCGCAGGGCCGCACGGGGCTCCGCATCCAGCATCTCCGCGTCCCGCATGGGGTCAGAGCCCCGAGACGAGGTGGCCGCCATCGACCGCGACGACGCTGCCGGTCATGTAGCTGCCGGCGTCGGAGGCGAGGAGAAGCAGGGCGCCGTCGAGTTCGCGCGCCTGACCCAGGCGGCGCTGCGGCACGCGCTTGATCATCGCCGTGCCGGCCGCGGAGGCGAAGAACGCCGCATTCATCTCGGTCTCGACGTAGCCTGGTGCGAGGGCGTTCACGCGCACGCCGTGGCGGGCCCATTCGAGGGCGAGGCTCTTGGTGAGCTGGATCACGCCCGCTTTCGAGGCCGCGTAGGCGGAGACGCCGCCGGTGACGCGCAGGCCGAGGATCGAGGCGATGTTGACGATGCTGCCGCCTCCCGTCGCCGCCATGCGGCGGCCGGCCTCCTGGGCGGCGAGGAACACGCCCTTCAGATTGGTATCGAGCACCGCGTCCCAATCGGCCTCGTCGAGGTCGAGGGCGGCGGCGGGCGCCGCGATGCCGGCATTGTTGACGAGGATGTCGAGGCGGCCGAACCGCTCTTCGGACGCAGCGATGGAGGCGGTCACGCTCGCGCGCTCCGTCACGTCCATCACCACCGCCTGCGCCTGGCCGTCTGCCGCCTCGACCGCGGCGAGGGTGTCGGCCAGCGCCTCGGCGCGGCGGCCGGCGAGACTGACCCGTGCGCCGGCCCGGGCCAGCGTCCCGGCGAAGTGCCGCCCGAGGCCGCTCGACGCGCCGGTGACGAGGGCGTGCCGCCCCGCGAGGTTGAACAGGTCCGTCATCCCGGAGCCTCAGTTCAGCCGCTCGACCGCGAGGGCGATGCCCTGCCCGCCGCCGATACACATGGTGACGAGGCCGTGACGGCCCCGGATGCGGGCGAGTTCGGCCAGGAGCTTCACGGTGATGATCGCGCCTGTGGCGCCGATCGGGTGACCGAGCGCGATGGCGCCGCCGTTCGGGTTCACCCTGGCCGGGTCGAGGTCGAGCTCCCGCGAGACCGCGCAGGCCTGGGCCGCGAAGGCCTCGTTCGATTCGATCACGTCGAAATCGCCCGCCTTCAGGCCGGTGCGCTCGCACAGGCGACGCACCGCCGGCACCGGGCCCATGCCCATCTCGGAGGGGTCGACGCCGGCATGGGCATAGCCGACGAGCCGCGCCAGGGGCCGCAGGCCGGCGCGCTCGGCCGCGCGTTCGCTCATCAGGACGAGGGCGGCGGCGCCGTCGTTGAGGCCCGAGGCGTTGCCCGCCGTCACCGTGCCCTCACGGGCGAAGGCGGGCTTGAGCTTGGCGAGGTCGGCCGGGCTCGTGGCCTTCGGGTGCTCGTCCGTGTCGAAGGTCGCGGCCTTGCGGTTCACCGTGACCGCGACGGGCAGGATCTGATCCCTGAAGCGGCCCTCGCGGATCGCTGCCTGCGCCCGCGCCTGGCTCTCGGCGGCGAAGGCGTCCTGGGCATCCCGCGAGATGCTGTAGCGGCTCGCCACGTTCTCGGCGGTCACGCCCATATGGCCGTTGCCGAAGGGGTCGTTGAGGGCGCCGAGCATGTAGTCGAGGGCCTTCACGTCGCCCATCTTCTGGCCGAAGCGGGCGGCGGTGAGGAGGTGGGGCGAGCGGCTCATGCTCTCGGCGCCCGCCGCCACCGCGACCTCGGCATCGCCCAGGAGGATCGCCTGCGCGGCCGAGACGATGGCCTGGGCGCCGCTGCCGCAGAGGCGGTTCACGGTGAAGGCCGGGACCTCCTTGGGCACGCCGCCCTCCATCGCGGCGACGCGGGCGATGTAGGCGTCCCGCGGCTCGGTCGGGATCACGCTGCCGACCACCACGTGCCCGACGCGGTCGCCCGCGATCTCGGCCCGGCGCAGGGCCTCGGCGATGCAGAGCGCCCCGAGCCGGCTCGGCGGCTCCGCGGCGAGGCTGCCGCCGAAGGTGCCCACCGCGGTGCGCACGCCGCTGACGATGACGACGCTCTCGGCCATGGCTCTGTCCTCCAACTCTTAATGTGTTCGCGCGCGGGGCTCGCTCCGGATCAGGCCGCCACGTCCCAGGACCAGAAGGCGTCGCCCTCCGCGTCGAGGAAGCGGTTCAGCACCATCTTGTGGACCTCGTCGGCCCCGTCCACGAGGCGGGCTTGGCGGGCGTAGCGGTAGATCCACTCCAGCACCGTGTCGGTGGAGTAGCCGCGCGCGCCGTTGATCTGGATCGCCGTGTCGGCTGCCGCGTGCAGGAGGTTGGCGACGTGGACCTTCGCCATCGAGATCTCCTTGCGGGCGAACGAGCCCCGGTCGAGGGCGTCGGCGGCCTTCATCACGAGGAGGCGGCCGATCTCGATCCGCATGGCGAGGTCGCCCAGCATGAGCTGGATGCTCTCGCGGTCGGCGAGGCGCTGGCCGAAGCCCTGGCGCTCGGCGGCGTAGGCGCGGGCGATCTCGACGCAGCGCTTCGACAGGCCGAGCCAGCGCATGCAGTGGGTGAGCCGCGCCGGCCCGAGCCGGATCTGCGTCAGCTTGAGCCCGTCGCCCTCATTCATCAGGACGTTCTCGGCCGGGATCTCCAGGCCCTCGAAGGCGAGCTCGCAATGGCCGCCATGCTCCTCCGGGCCCATGATCCCGATGCGGCGCAGGATCCGCCAGCCGGGCTGATCCTTGTGGAACAGGAAGGCGGTCAGCCCCTTGCGGGCGTCGTCGGAGGTCCGCGCCATCAGGATGAAATGGGCGGCCTCGCCGGCGCCCGTGATGAACCACTTCCGCCCGGTGACGACGTAGGTGTCGCCGCGCCGCTCGGCGCGGGTGGCGATCATGCCGGGATCCGAGCCGCCGCCCGGATGCGGCTCCGTCATGGCGAAGGCCGAGCGCACGGCGCCCGAGACGATCGGCGCCAGCCAGCGCGCCCGCTGCTCGGGCGTGGCGACGCGCTCCAGCACCATCATGTTGCCGTCGTCGGGGGCGGCCGAATTGAACACGACGGGCCCGAAGATCGAGCGGTTCATCGCCTCGTAGCAGACGGCCATGCCGACCTTGGAGAGGCCGCCGCCCCCGGTCCCCGGCCGGAGCTGGAGGCACCAGAGGCCCGCCGCCCGCGCCTTCGCGCGCATCGCGTCGAGGAGCGGCAGGGCGATGTTGCCGTGGGAATCGTAGGAGGCCGGGTCGCTCTCCAGCGGGATCAGCTCGGCCTCGACGAAGGCGGCGATCCGGCGGCGGTAATCCTCGACCGGGGCCGGGATATGGAAATCCATCGCAGCGACGCGCCTCTGTCTTGAAAACGAGCGAGCGCTCGCTTTTTATCGCCGACGCTGCGGCGAGGCAATCGCCACGCGGACAGGTTCGAGGACATGACGATCGTGACGGGCGCCCGGACCGGCGCCGAGCCGCCCGACCCCTATGCGACCGAGGCGCTCTGCGCCCGCATTCTCGAGCGGCACCGGGACCGGGTGAGCGTGCGCAAGGAGCGCCTCGCGACGCAGAACCTCGCCCGGATCATCGAGGCGGTGCTGGTCCTGTCGAGCCGCCAGGGCTTCCACGAGACCAGCCTGCGCGATCTCGCCCGTGAGACCGGCCTCAGCATGGGCGGCCTCTACACCTATTTCGACACCAAGGAGACGCTGCTCCTGATGATCCTGACGGAGGTGGTGGAGAGCGTGCAGGCCGCGCTCGCCGCGGCGCCTCCGGAGGTGGCGGCCCGGCCGCGGGCGCATCTGCGCTGGCTGATCGAGACCCATATCCGCCTGACCGAGGCGATGGGCCCGTGGTTCGTCTTCGCCTTCATGGAGGCGAAGGGCTTCCCGCCGCCGGCCCGGCGCCTCGCCACCGAGAGCGAGCTCGCGGTGGAGCAGGTCTTCGCAAAGGTGCTGGAGACCGGCGTCAGGAACGGTGACTTCGCGATCGAGGACGTGTCCCTGACCGCCGCCCTGATCAAGCCGCTGCTGCAGGACTGGTACGTGAAGCGCGCGAAATACGCCAAGCGCGGGATGACGATCGAGCGCTACGTGGCGGGCGTGATCGGTCTGGTGGAGCGCGCGATCCTGGCAGGCTCAGACGGGCCCGCCTGAGGCCGCCGGGGCTCGGACCCGGCGGCTTGACGAGGCATGGTTCCCCGCGAGGCGTTCCTTACTTGCCGCTCGGCGCGGCGGAGCTGCCGGTGGTGGCGTTGCCGCCGCTGTCGCCCGCCGGGGCCCCCGGTGTGACGTTGTTGCCTTGCTGGGCCTGGGCCGCCGAGAGGGCGCCCGCCACCAGGGCGAGGGCCAGGAGGGGCATGCGCAGGGTCTTTGCCGTCATTCGATATCTCCCGATCTCACATCCGATCCGATCCCGGATCGCTCGGAGTGCTAACCGGGGCTGGCCGCATCCGTTCCGTGAACACTGTTCGTCGTCGCGGCCGCGGCAACGCCGCCTTAAGCCTTTGCCGGTGGAATCCGGCACGGTCTCCCGAGCCTGCGGGAGCGGAGAGCGTCCCCGTGCAGATCAGACTTGTCGCGAGACGCGGGCCCCTGCCGCGCTGGCAGGTGCTGCTGGCCGAGCGGCTCGTGGGCCTTGGGCACGCCGTCGCGTGGTCGCGGATCGCACCGGCACGGCCGGAGCCGGCCGCGCTCGCCCTGCTGCTCCAGCTCGAAGGGCTGCTCTATCGCCGCCGGGGCCCAAATCTCACGGAGCGGATCGACCCGCCGCCCGGCGCAGAGGCATCCGGACCGGCCGACCTCGTCATCGATCTTGCCGGCGATGGGGCCGGCGCGGACGCGCTCCGCCTCGTCGCCGACGGCTCTCCGGAGCCCGAGGCGATCGCCTGCGCCATCCTCGATGGGCGCGGGCCCCATCTCGCCGCCGTGCGGGGGGCCTGCGTCCTCGCCGAGGCCCGGCCCGCCCTGGAGAACCGGGCGATGGTCACGCTGTCGCTGGATCAGGTTCTGGAACGGGCGATCGACCTGCTGGCGGGCGCCGTCGCGGCGCCGGCGGGCGGAGCCTTCGCACCTGCGCCGCCGCGCCCTGTCTCGGGGGCCTCGGCGGCGCGCTTCCTCGCCGCCGCGCTCGCGGCCAAGGTCCTCACCCGGCTCCTGCGCCGGGGCGAGACCTGGAACATCGGCTGGCGTCCGCGAACCGACGGGATTCCCACCGACCCGGCCCGCTGGACGCAGAGCCCCTTCACCTGGTTGCCCTGGGATCCCGGCCGCTATCTCGCCGATCCCTTCGTGGTGGAGCACGAGGGCCGGACCGTGATCCTCTGCGAGGAATTGCCCTTCGCCACGGGGCGCGGCGTGATCTCGGCGGTCACCCTCGATGCCGAGGGACGGCCGGGACCGCCGCGCGTGGTGCTGGAGCGGCCCTACCACCTGTCCTACCCGTTCGTGTTCCGCCGCGGTGGCGCGATCTGGATGATCCCCGAGAGTTCGGCCAACCGCACCGTGGAACTCTACCGCGCCGCCCGTTTCCCCGATGCCTGGGAGCTGGAGGCGGTGCTGATCCGGGACGTCTGCGCGGGCGACGCGACGGTGGAGCTGATCGACGGGACCTGGTGGCTGTTCTGTACGACCACGGGCCCGCACGGATCGAGCTGGGACGCGCTCAGCCTGTTCACGGCGCCGGATCTGCGCGGGCCCTGGCGCCCGCATCCCGGCAACCCCGTCCTCATCGACGCCGCGAGCGCGCGGCCGGCTGGCGCGCTCCTGCGGCACGAGGGCGGGCTCTGGCGCGTCGCGCAGGATTGCCGGGCCCGCTACGGCGCCGGCCTCGCCCTCTGCCGGATCGATCGGCTCGACGGCGAGGGGTTCGCGCAGAGCGTGGCGGCCCGCCTGTCGCCGGGCTGGGGCGCGGTCGGCTGCCACACCTTCAACCGCTCCGAGCGGTTCGAGGTGATCGATGCGGTCTGGCCGACGCGGGGTGGGCGCGTCGCGACGGCGGGCTGAGCCGCCCTCAGCCCCGCTGCGGGTCGGCCCGCCGGGCGGCAAGGTAGGAGAGGAAGATCGCGAAGATCCGCGGGCCCACCACGAGGTAGCGCCGGCCGAGGCGGCGCGGCTCGCTCGCGAGGCGGAAGGCCCATTCGAGGCCCGCCTGCTGCATCCAGCGCGGCGCGCGCTGGCGCGCCCCGACCAGGAACTCGAGGCCCGCACCGATGCAGAGGCCGACGCCGCGGGCCCTGCCGCGGGCGGCGAGATGGGCGGCCACCTGTTCCTGCTGCGGCGAGCCCACCGCCAGGAAGACGAGGGGTGCGCCGCTTGCCTCCACCGCCTCCACGGTGGCGCGCATGGCCTCGGCATCGCGCAGCAGGTTCATCGGCGGCCGGTACTGATCGACCGCGGTGAGACCGAGCAGCATCTGCATCTGTCGGGGAAGGCCCGGATCTCCGCCCACCACGAGGATCGGGGTGTCGCGGGCAAGGCGCGGGTCGTTGAGGAGATCGACCACGATGTCGGAGCCCGGCGTGGTGGGCAGCGTGATCCCTGCGAGGCGGGCCAGCGCGCTGAGGATCCGGCTGTCGTTGAGGCAGAGCCAGGCGTTCCGATAGAGCGCCGCGACCTCCGGATCCGAATCGATGCGGATCATGTGGTCGACATTCGGGGTGACCACGTAGCGGAAGCGCGGATGCGCGAACGCGCCGAGGATCGCGTCGACGATCGCGGGCCGGCTCAGCGGGTCGAAGCCGAGATTGATGAACTCTTTGCGGCTCGGCATGGGACGGGCTCTCGTCCGGATAGGAGGATGAGCCCATCTCACGCAACCGCCGTTCCGGCGAATCCGCCCCAATCCGGAACGGTTTGCGGAGATTTTCTGTCTGGGACGGCCGGCCCTGTGCCAGGACCGGACATAAGGATGGGACGGAGAGGCAGGCGGGGTCGGGGGGGCGGACCCGGCCGAGCATGTCGCCCGAACGGGGCTAGAGCGCTCTCAAGCCGAAGTGGACACCGGTTCGGCGCAAGAGAGCGCGTCAAGACAAGAGTTTGAAGCCGTTCCCGATCGCGACGCGATCGGGAACGGCTCTAAGCCGCCGTCGCGGTGACGCCGTCCGAGCCCATATCCACGCCCGCACGCTCGAGATAGGCGTGCGCCTCCTCGCGGCGCTCGAAGACGTGGGGTGCGAGGCCGCGCTTGCGGAGCGCCTCCTGCATCTTCAGGCGCAGGAAGGCGCTCGTCGCGTAGCGGGTGGTCGTCAGGTAGTGGTACTTGCAGAGATACTCGATCATCTCCGCGTAATCGTCATAGAGGCTCTCGGGGATGCGGAACCCGTCGTGGTTCACCACCGAGTTCACCCGTTGACCGGCCTTCAGGCAGGCGGTCTCCAGCACCTGGCGCAGGGCGTCGATGTCGCCCTTAGCGCGCACCTGCCAGCCCTCCAGGTTCACGAAGAGCAGGTTGCGCTCCTTGTCGTAGCTCACCCGCTCGGCGAGGTTGAGGTTCAGGAGGTCGGCGAGCAGCTCCATCGGCTCGTCGCGGAAGATGCGCGGATCCATCGGGATCGGGTTCTCGATCACCGGCATGAAATCCATGTGGGCGAGGATGTCGCGGCCGATATCGATGCCCGGCGCCACCTCGATCAGCTCGAGCCCGGCTTGCGTGAGGTGGAAGACGCAGCGCTCGGTCACGTAGAGCACCGGCTGCATCCGCTCCTTGGCGAACGGACCGCTGAAGGTGTTCTGCTCCACCAGTTTCACGAACTTGCGCGAGCGGCCCTCCTGCACGATGCGCAGGCGCCCATCCTCGACCTTGGTGACGAGGCCGCCCGAGGTGAAGGTGCCGGCGAACACCACCTTGCGGGCGTTCTGCGAGATGTTGATGAAGCCGCCGCAGCCGTTCAGGCGGCCGCCGAAGCGGCTGGTATTGACGTTGCCGTCGCCGTCGCACTCGGCCATGCCCAGGCAGGTCATGTCGAGGCCGCCGCCGTCGTAGAAGTCGAACATCTGGTTCTGGTCGATGATGCAGTCGGCGTTCGTCGCTGCGCCGAAGCTCGATCCCGAGGCCAGCACCCCGCCCACCGCGCCGGCTTCCGTGGTCAGGGTGATGTAGGGGGTGACCTGCTCCTCGGCGGCCACCGCGGAGATGCCTTCCGGCGCGCCGACGCCGAGATTGACCACGCCGTTCGGCGGCAGTTCGAAGGCGGCGCGGCGGGCGATGATCTTGCGCTCGGAGAGGGCCATCTTGCGGATGCCGGCCACCGGGATCCGGATCTCGCCCGCGAGCGCCGCATCGTGCATCACGCCGTAGTTCATGCGGTGCATCTCGGGCTCGGCGACCACCACGCAATCGACCAGCATGCCGGGGACGCGCACGTCCTTCGGCTTGATCGAGCCCTGCTCGACGATGCGCTCCACCTGTGCGATGACGAGGCCGCCGTTGTTGCGCGCCGCCATGGCCTGGGCGAGATTGTCGAGGGTCAATGCCTCCTTGGCCATGCAGATATTGCCCGACGGGTCGGCCGAGGTGCCGCGGATGAAGGCGACGTCGATCTTGGTGGCCGTGTAGAACAGCCATTCCTCGCCATCGACCTCCACGAGCTTGACGATGTCGTCCTTGGTGACGGTGTTCACCTTGGCGCCGCCGTGGCGCGGGTCGACATAGGTCTTGAGGCCGACCTTGGTGAACAGGCCCGGCTGGCCCGCCGCGCAGGCCCGGTAGAGCTGCGAGATCACCCCTTGCGGCAGGTTGTAGCCGAGGATGCGGTTCTCCTGGGCGGCCTGGGCGACCTTCGGCATGCGTCCGAAATTCGCCGCGATCACCCGGCGCAGCAGGCCGTCATGGTGCAGGCGCCCGGTGCCGAGGCCTTTGCTGTCGCCCGCGCCCGCGGTCATGATCAGGGTGAGGTCGCGGGGCGCGCCCGTCTCCACGAAGCGCGCCTCCAGCGCCGCGTGCAGCGCCTCGGGGATGCAGCTCTGGACGAAGCCCGTCGTCGTCACGACGTCGCCGTCCCGGATCAGAGCGATCGCTTCGGCGGCGCTGATGACCTTGTTCTTCTTCATGGGCTTTCCCGTCCCTATCCGTCCCTGCGCGCGCCGCACCCGCGCCCCTCTGCGGGAGCTGTCGGGACGGCCGGGACCGCGGCCGCGGCGACCTCTTCCGGGTCGATCCTGGCGCTGCCGGAGGGCACCCCCGGCATCCGGCCTGTCGTGGCCCGGGTCTTCTGTGGCAGGAACGCCGCAGGCACGCGTTCCTGACTGGCCCGGTCGCAGGAGACTAAGGTTGGCGCAAGCCTCGGCGCAATCGAAGTTTATTTGTGGTCGCGTTCAATTTCCCTCACGGTCGCGCTCTGATCTTGCGAGAATGAAGTATTTGGTATTCCAAAAACGGTGCGCCGTGCCGCGACAGGCTTGCGCGCGGTGGCACGGGCTCCGTCCGGCTGCCCTGGCCAGGGTGCGGCCGGCGGCGTAAGCGAGGCCGCACGAGACTGCTCCGCCGCATCCCGGCACCCCGCGAGCCGCAGCGCCCTCATGACCGCCTCGTCCCAGACCGGCTCGACCGCGCGCCTGATCGGTGTCCTGATGGTGGCCGGCTTCGCCGGCACCTTCGCCCTGCGCTCGGTCGAGCCCCTGGTCGGCGTCCTCGCCCGGGACCTGGCGAGCGACCCGCACCGCGTCGCGCTGCTCTCCACGGCTTTCGCGCTGCCCTACGCGCTGATCCAGCCGGTGCTGGGACCGGTCGGCGACGCGCTCGGAAAGGAGCGGGTGATGAGCACCTGCCTCGCCGTTCTCGCCGTGGCGCTGAGCTTCTGCGCGGCGGCCTCGGATATCGATCAGCTCTTCGGCCTGCGGATGCTGGCGGGCGCGGCGGCGGGCGGCGTCATCCCGCTGGCGCTGGCCGTCCTCGGCGATCAGGTGGCGCTCGCCGGGCGGCAGGTGGCGATCGGACGCTTCCTCGTCGCCGTGATCCTCGGCCAGCTCACCGGCTCGACCTTTGCCGGGCTGATCGAGGCCGAGGTCGGCTGGCGCGGCGTCTTCGCCATCACCGCGGGCATGGCGGCGGTCGGCTGCGTCGCCACCCTCGTCGGCTTCGACCGCAGCGGCCGCGCCCCGCCCCGGCGCCCGCGCTTCGGCGAGGCGCTCACCCGCTACGGCGGCATCATCGCCAACCCGCGGGCGCGGATCCTGTTCGCGGGCGTCTTCGTCGAGGCGATCGCGGTGTTCGGCATCTTCCCGCACCTCGCGCCCCTGATCGAGGCGCGCGGCGAGGGCGGGGCCCGCGAGGCGGGTCTGGCGCTCGCGGGCTTCGCGGCGGGCGGGCTGATCTACTCCGCCCTCGTCGGCCATCTGGTGCGCCTGCTCGGCCCGTCGCGGATGCTCGCCTGGGGCGGGGCGATCTGCGCGGGCGCGCTGCTCGTCATCGGGCTCGCGGGCTCCTGGCAGGTCGATTGCGCGGCGCTGACCGCGATGGGCCTCGGCTTCTACATGCTGCACAACACCTTCCAGACCCAGGTCACCGAGGTGGCGCCGCAGGCCCGCGCCTCGGCGGTGGCTTTGCACGCCTTCTCGTTCTTCTGCGGTCAGGCACTCGGCGTGGCGTTCCTCGGCGCCGCTCTGCAGCTCCTCGGCCAATTCGGTGCACTCGCAGTCTGCGCCGCCGTGATCCTGGCGGTCGGCCTCGTGGTGGGGCGGCTGCTCGCGCGCTGAAACCGAACGGCGCCGACGCATCGGCGCCCGTCGCGGCCGCGAGGCCGGCCGGAAGCCGGACCGCGGCAGCACGATGCGAGCCGTCAGTGCAGGCGGAACTCGCCGTTCACCGTGCGCAGCTCGGCGGGCCGGATCAGCCGGGAATGGGCGACCTTCACCGAGTGCAGCGGCCCTTCGATCGAGCTCTCCCAGAAGGCCAGGAAGCGCTTCAGCTCGGGGAAGTCCGGGAACAGGTCGTGGCGCTGCCAGACGAAGCTCTGGAGCAGGTGCGGATGGTCCGGCAGGCGATAGAGGATCTCCGCGGTGGTGAGGCTGTAGCCTTCGAGCTGGCGCAGGAAGTCCGGCGAGACGGGCATTCTGGAACACCTCGTGACGGGTCGTGACGGCCAAGCTTGACCGGACTGGGCGAATCGATCAAGGGAGCCGCGAAGAAAAATCATAGATTTCAATCTGTTAGCACTCGTTAGCCGGCGCTGCTGCCAAGTCCCTCGAGTCTGCGCCGCACGGTCACGATCGATTAACCCTGTGCACAAGGGCGGCCGTCCTGTGCTCTCGCCCGTCTGCGGCCGGCCGGCGCCTTTCCCGCTTCGCGAAAACGGGCCAAGCTGCGCGGGGTCGGAGGAGCGAGTGGCATGCGCGTGGAGGCTCGGCCGGTCCGTGGATCGATGCTGGCGGCGCTCGCCTGCCTGAGCTGCGCCGGGCCGGCCCGCGCCGAGATCACGATCCTCGCCGCCAAGATCACCGGCGGTGAATTGTGGGTGCTGGGCTCGTCCGACCAGATCGATGCCGAGGTCAGTCTCGACGGCCGCTTCCGGCAGAAGACCGACCGCAGCGGCAGCTTCCAGTTCAATGTCGTGCACCACCCGGCCTCCTGCATCGTGACCCTGCGCGTCGGGTCCCAGGAGAGGCAGGCGGTGGTGGGCGAGTGCGGTCAGCAGGGGCCGCCGGGCCCTCCCGGCCCGCAGGGACCGGCGGGTCCGGCCGGCCCGTCCGGTGCGGCCGCCGCGATGGCGGCCGTGCCCGGTCCGCCGGGGCCCCCAGGTCCGCCAGGGCCCCCAGGTCCGCCAGGGCCTCAAGGTCCGCGCGGGGAAGCGGGGCCGCCTGGCGAGACCGGGCCGGCCGGTATGGCCGGACCACGCGGGGAGCCCGGCGAGGCCGGAGCGCCCGGCCGCGACGGTGCCCCTGGCCCGCAGGGACCGGCGGGGCCGGCCGGTCCGTCCGGTACAGACGCTGCGACGGCGGCCGTGCCCGGTCCGCCGGGCCCCCCAGGCCCGCCAGGACCCCAAGGTCCGCGCGGAGAAGCGGGCCCGCCGGGCGAGACGGGTCCGCGCGGCGAGCCCGGACCCTCGGGCGAGGCCGCCGCCAAAGGCGATCCCGGGCCCCAGGGCGAGCCCGGCCCGCCGGGCCCGCCCGGTCCTGTGGGGCCCTCCGGTCCTCCGGGCCCGCCCGGTCCGGCCGGCCGCGCCGGCCCGCCGGGCGCGGAAGGTCCGCCCGGCAAGGAAGGCCCCCCTGGCAAGATGGGGCCCCGCGGTCCGGCTGGTCCGGCCGGCGCGCGCGGGCAGGCGGGTGCCGCCGCGCGGCCCGCTCCGGCACCGCGCGCGCCGCGTGTCCCGCAGGCGGAGGAGCCGATCCCGATCCAGCCTCCGCCGGGCTCGGCGACGGGCGAGCCCTACTGAGGTGTGGGCGTGGCCAGGGGTTCGACCTCCTGCGTCTCGCCCGCCAGCCGCAGGAGGACCTGCCGCAGCCAGCGGTGGGCGGGATCGTCGTCGTAGGAGGCGTGCCAGAGCATCGAGACTGCCACAGGCTCAAGGTCCACCGGCACCGGGCTCACCGTGAGGCCGAGGGCACCCGCGAAATAGGTGGCGAGGCGCGCGTGCATCGTGGCGATCACCGGCGCGGCGCGCACGAGGAAAGGCACCACGAGGAAACGCGGCGTCGTCACCGCCAGGGTGCGGGAGAGGCCGAGCTTCGCCAGCGCGTCGTCCACCACCCCGTGCGCCGTCTCGCGCAGGCTGGTCAGGATGTGGGGGAAGCGCAGATAGTCCTCCAGGCTGATCGGCGGCGCGAGGCCGACCTGGGCGGCGTCGAAGAGGCAGACGTAGCTGTCGCGGTAGAGCAGGCGCTGCTTGTGGTGCATCTGGCCCTCCGACGCGAAGCCGATGGCGAGGTCGACCCGGTCCGTGTCGAGTTCCTCCAGAATATGCGCCCGGTCGATGGAGCGCAGCAGCAGGCGGATGCCCGGCGCCTCGGCGCGCAGGTAGGCGAGGAGGCGCGGGCCGAGCAGCACCTCCGTCGAATCCGGCAGACTGATCGTGAAGGTCCGCTCCACGACGCGCGGGTCGAAGCTCTCCTCGCGCCGCACCAGGGCCTGGATCTGCCGCAGGGTGCGGCGCACCGGCTCGGCCAGCGCAAGGGCCCGCGGCGTCGGGCGCATGCCCTCGGGCGCGCGGGTGAGCAGCTCGTCGCCGAGGAGGCGGCGCAGGCGCGCGAGGCTCGAACTCATCGCCGATTGCCCGATCCCGACCCGGGCCGCCGCACGGGTGACGCTGCGCTCGGTCAACAGGGCGTCGAGCGCGACGAGGAGGTTGAGATCCACCCGAGCGAGATCGACATGGTCGATGGTCATCGGAGACGGTATCGCTTCGATCGATTCGAAAACGTGCACCTTAGGCGTGCCGCGGCTGAGGGCAACGGCACCGTCCCGGCGGTGCGGCGGCCTCGGGTAAGGAGGAGAAAACAGTCCGCCTCGCCCCTCGGGTCGCCCTCGGGAACGTCCGCGAAAGCCGCGGTCTTATGCTAGAGCTACGCGGCACGCAGGAGGGGCACGGGCCAGTTGACTGGAGAACGGAGCGACACGCCTCCCGGGGCGCGCGGACCCGACTTCCTCGCCGGTGGTGGCGAGATGGGGGGGCGCATGCGCGCCTACGACTGGTCGCAGAGTCCGCTCGGGCCGCCCGAGACGTGGCCGCAGAGCCTCAAGACCGCGATCCGCATCGTGCTCACCTCGCGCTACGCGATGTGGATGCTATGGGGCCCCGACCTCACCTTCTTCTGCAATGACGCCTACCGGCCGACCCTCGGCGTCAAGGAGTCCTGGGCGCTCGGTGCCCGCTCCAACCGGGTCTGGGAGGAGATCTGGCCCGATATCGGCCCGCGCATCGATCACGTGCTGGCGACCGGCGAGGCCACCTGGGACGAGGGGCTGCTCCTGTTCCTGGAACGCGCCGGGTTCCCCGAGGAGACCTACCACACCTTCTCCTACTCGCCGCTCACCGACAACGCGGGCGCCATCGCCGGCATGCTCTGCGTCGTCACCGAGGAGACCGAGCGCGTCGTCGGCGACCGGCGCATGCGCCTGCTCGGCGGCCTCGGCGGACGACTCGCGCGATCCCGCACACGAGAGGCGGTGTGCGAGGCCGTCGCTGAGAGCCTCGCCGAGACGCCGGACGACATCCCTGCGTCCCTGCTCTACCTGTTCGACGGCGCGGGCGGCGCCCGGCTCGCCCGCGCGGTCGGCTTCCCGGCCGGGCATCCGGCGGCGCAGGACCATGTCGCGGCTGGGGCGTTGGGGGCGTGGCCGCTCTCCGCGGTCGAAACCGAAGCTGTTCTGGTCGAGGCGATGCCCGGCGGGGGATCGCCGCTCGCCCGTCCGGGCTGGGGCCGGCCGATCACGAGCGCGCTCCTCGCGCCGATCCGCGGTCAGGGCGAGGATCGGCCGGTCGGCGTCCTCGTCGCCGCGCTCAATCCGCATCGCCCGCTCGATCCGGGCTATCGCGGCTTCGTCGGCCTGCTCGCCGGCCAGGTCTCGGCCGGGCTCGCCAGCGCCGAGGCCTACGAGGCCGAGCGCCGCCGGGCCGAGGCGCTGGCCGAGCTCGATCGCGCCCGCACCGTGTTCTTCTCCAATATCAGCCACGAGTTCCGCACCCCGCTCACGCTGATGCTGAGCCCGCTCGAGGAGGTGCTGGCCGGGCCGGAGGCGGCGCTGCCCGCCGATACGCGCCACCTCGTCACGGTTGCCCACCGCAACGGTCTGCGCCTCCTGCGCCTCGTCAACGCGTTGCTGGATTTCTCCCGGGTCGAAGCCGGTCGCGCCACCGCCCGGTTCGAGCCGGTGGACCTTGCCGCCCTCACCGCGGAGCTGGCCGGGAACTTCCGCTCTCTGTGCGAACAGGCCGGTCTCGCCTTCGCGGTGGATTGCCCGGCTCTGGCCGAGCCCGTCGCGGTCGACCGGGACATGTGGGAGAAGGTGGTGCTCAACCTCCTCTCCAACGCCTTCAAGTTCACCTTCGCGGGCGGCATCGTGGTCGCCCTGGGACGCGAGGGCGACCAGGCCGTGCTCTCGGTCTCCGATACCGGCATCGGTATACCGGCCGCTGAGGTGCCGCGCCTGTTCGAGCGCTTCCACCGCGTCGAGGGCGCGCGGGGCCGTACCTTCGAGGGCAGCGGCATCGGCCTCGCCCTGGTGCAGGAGTTGGTGCGTCTCCATCAGGGCGAGATTGCCGTCGAGAGCGTGCCTGAGCGGGGCAGCACGTTCCGGGTCTCGCTGCCGCTCCGCCGCGCGCCGATGGAAGCCGGCGCGGTGCCGCTGCCGGCACCCGCCGCCACCGCGGTGCGGGCCGAGGCCTTCGTCGAGGAGGCGCGGCGCTGGCTGGAAAGCCCGGCGAGCGTGCCCGACGCGCTCGCCGATCTGCGCGACCTCCTGCCGGCGGAGGGCGCGGCGCGTCCCGGCGTCACCGGTGGGCACGTGCTCCTCGCCGACGACAACGCGGACATGCGCGAGCATCTGCGCCGCCTGCTCGCCCGCGACGGCTACACGGTGACCGCGGTCGCCGATGGTCGGGCCGCTCTCGAGGCGGCCCGCGCCCGCCCGCCCGACCTTCTCCTCACCGACGTGATGATGCCGCATCTCGACGGGTTCGGCCTGCTTCAGGCGGTGCGGGCCGATCCCGCCCTGCGCGAGGTGCCGGTGATCGTGCTCTCGGCCCGCGCGGGCGACGAGGCCAAGGTCGAGGGGCTGGATGCCGGCGCGGACGACTACCTGACGAAGCCCTTCTCGGCGCGCGAGCTGCTGGCCCGGGTCGGCGCGAATCTCCAGCTCGCCCGGGTTCGCCGGGAGGCTGCGGACGCGCTGCGCAGCCTCAATGCGAGCCTTGAGAGCGAGGTTGCGGAGCGCACCGCCGAGCGCGATCGGGTCTGGCGCAATTCCCGCGACCTGCTGGCGGTCCTGGGCAAGGACGGCATCTTCCGTGCGGTGAACCCAGCCTGGATCGCGATCCTCGGCCGTGACCCGGCCGAGGTGGTCGGCCGCAGCTTCCTCGACTTCATCTGGCCGGAGGACGCGGAGGCGAGCCGCGCCGCCCTCGACGAGGCGGCGGCGGGCCGCAACCTCACCGGCTTCGAGGACCGCTACCGCCACGCCGATGGCTCGCCCCGCTGGATCTCCTGGCACACCTCGCGCGAGGGCGACCTCGTCTACGCCTACGGGCGCGAGATCACCGCCGAGAAGAGTCAGGCCGAGGCCCTGCGCCAGACCGAGGAGGCGCTGCGCCAGTCGCAGAAGCTCGAGGCGGTGGGCCAGCTCACCGGCGGCGTGGCCCACGACTTCAACAACCTCCTGACGATCATCCGCTCGTCGGTCGACTTCCTGCGCCGGCCGAACCTGCCCGAGGAGCGCCGCCGCCGCTATCTGGAAGCGGTCTCGGACACGGTGGACCGCGCCGCCAAGCTCACCAGCCAGCTCCTCGCCTTCGCCCGGCGCCAGGCCCTCAAGCCGGAGACCTTCGAGGTCGGGCTGGTGCTGCGCGCCATGGCGGACATGATCGATACGGTGACCGGCGCGCGGGTGGCCGTGGTGACCGAGCTGCCGGAGGAGCGCTGCTACGTCCACGCCGATCTCAGCCAGTTCGAGACCGCCCTGGTGAACATGGCGGTCAACGCCCGCGACGCCATGGCGGGCGAGGGCACCCTGGTCCTGCGCCTCACCTGCGGCGGGTCCCTGCCGACGATCCGCGGGCATGCCGGCAGCGCCGGACCCTTCGCGGCCATCGCCCTCGCGGATAGCGGCTCGGGCATCCCGCCGGAGGTGCTGGGGCGGATCTTCGAGCCCTTCTTCACCACCAAGGAGGTGGGCAAGGGAACCGGGCTCGGGCTCTCCCAGGTCTTCGGCTTCGCCAAGCAGTCGGGCGGCAACGTCGATGTGGCGACGGCCGTCGGGCGCGGCACCACCTTCGTGCTCTACCTGCCCGAGGTCTCGCCGGAGGCGGAGCCCGAGCCCGAGGAGCCGGTCGAGCGCCCAGCCCCTGCGGGCGCCGGGCGCCGCGTCCTCGTGGTCGAGGACAATGTCGAGGTCGGGCGCTTCGCGACCCAGACCCTGCAGGATCTCGGCTACGTGACCACCTGGGCGGCCAATGCCGACGAGGCGCTGGCCCACCTGGAGGCGGATCCGGCCGGCTTCGACGTGGTCTTCACCGACGTGGTGATGCCGCGCATGAACGGCGTCGAGCTCGGCCGGGAGATCCGCCGCCGGCGTCCGGGCCTGCCGGTGGTTCTGGCCTCCGGCTACAGTCACGTGCTCGCCGAGGAGGGCCACCACGGCTTCGAGCTTCTGCAGAAGCCCTACTCGGTGGAGGACCTCTCCCGCGTGCTGCGGCAGGTCACGCGCCGCCGCCGCACGCCGCGGCCCCCAGGCTGATCCGCGCCCGGTTTCACGATCGGAGAGCGCCCGGGCGGTTCAGGCCGCCAGACGCAGCAGCGCCCGCGCCTGGGCCGGCGTGGCGACGCGTCGGCCGTGCCGGGCCACGGATTCGGCGGCGAGGCCGACAAGCTCCGCGTTGCTCGCGGCGAGCCGGTCCTTGGTGACCCGGATGTTGTCCTCGAGCCCGGTGCGGACCGCGTCCGCGCCGCGGGCCAGCGCCCAGTCCATCACGACCGCCTGGTTGCGGCCGATCCCCGCCGCAGTCCAGGTCGCCTCGGGCAGGACGCGGCGCAGCTCGGCCAGCAGGATGTCGAGGAGATGCGCCTCGGCCGGCATCGCGTTCTGCACGCCCATCACGAACTGCACATGGGGCCGCGCATCCATCAGGCCCGCCTCCACCAGACGCTTCGCCCCGTGCAGGTGCGACAGGTCGAAGATCTCGATCTCGGGGCGCACCCCGAAATCCTTCATCTGCGTGGCGAGGTCGGTCACCAGCGTCGCGTGGTTCTCGTAGACGATGGAGGGGAAGTTGACCGAGCCGGTCGACAGCGAGGCCATGTCCGGGCGGTGCCGGAGCGAGAGCCCCCGCTGGCTCGGGTCGCGCCCGCGCCCGCCGGTGGAGAACTGGACGATCATGCCGGGGCAGTGCCGGCGCAGGCCCTCCTGCACGGCCGCGAACCGGTCGGGATCGGAGGAGGGCGTCTCGTCGTCGTTGCGCACGTGGATATGGGCGAGGGTGGCGCCCGCCTCGAAGGCCTCGTGCGTGGACTCGATCTGCTCGGCGACGGAAATCGGAACCGCGGGATTGTCCTTCTTCCGCGGCACCGAACCGGTGATCGCCACCGCGACGACGACGGGGGCTTCTGCCATGACGCTGCACTCCTCCTGAAGGCGGGCATCCGTGCCCGGCCTGCCTCGGCCCCCGCGCCCAGATAGCCGGGATCGCCGCCCTGCGCAGCCTTGGGACGCCCGGGAGACGCGACATCCGCCGCCGCCTGCCAGCACCCGCCCACGAAAAAGGCCCCGGCCGAAGCCGGGGCCTCGCGATACGGGCTCCGCTTGGCGCTTACTTGCCGACGACCGTGCCGTCGGGGCCGATCTTGACCTCCTGCGTCCGGTCGGCGAGCGCCACCGAGATGTCGTACTGCACGGCGCTGCCGTCGCGCTTCACCTCGGCCTCGTAGGCCTTGCCCCCACCGGCCTGCTTCTCGGCGAGCGCCAGCGCGTCCTTCAACGAGGTCTTGGCGTTCTGGAAGTCGGCGGTCTTCAGGCGGGTGAAGTAGCGCTCGATCGGCTGGTTCTCGCTCTTGTAGAGCGCGCCGGTATCGGCGTTGATGCCGTATTCGACCAGCTTGCCGTCCGGGTAGACGACCTTGATGCTGTAATGGTTCGGGTTCTTGCTGTCGGCCTTCTCGAAGTCGGCATCGATGGCGCGCCCCTTCTCGCCCTGGCTCTCGGCGGTCTGGAGCGCCTGAGCGAGGCTGACCTTGCTCATCTTGGCGACCTGCCACTCCTTCATGTCCTTGGTCGCCTGCGCGTCCGAGGGCGTCGTGCCGGTGGCGGTGGGATGGTCCGCCTTCGGGGCGGTGGTCGGTGCCGGCGTCTGGGCGAGGGCGAGGCTCGTCGAGAGGGCGAGGAGGCCGGCGGCGGTGGCGAAACGGGTCAACATGGCGGGGCTACCCTCGGTCGGGGATGTTCAGGACCCCATGAACGCCGCGCGCGCCGAGATGGTTTCCTGTCCTGTCACAGCAATCATGACCTGCCAGTGAGGCCCCGGGCGCATGCGACGCCGGCGCGGGCTTGCGCGGGCCCGGCGTCCCGCGCAAAGCAGCCTCATGATCCCGCCGCTGACCCGTGAGACCGAGGCCCCCGCGCTCTACGCCGCCGCCTGCGCGGAGCTGCACGCCCGCGGCTTCGAGGGCGACCTCAGTCTCGCAGCCGCCGACCTCACGGTCTTCTCCACCGACAACTCGATCTATCAAGTCGAGCCCGGCGCCATAGCCTTCCCGAAGTCCCGCGACGACCTCGTGCGCATCGCCCGCCTCCTCGAAGACCCGCGCTTCGAGGGCCTCGTGCTCCGCCCCCGCGGCGGGGCGACGGGCACCAACGGCCAGTCGCTGGGTGGCGGCCTCGTGGTCGACACCTCGCGCCACATGAACCGCATCCTGGAGATCGACGTCGCGAACCGCACCGCGCGCGTCGAGCCGGGCGTGGTGAAGGATCAGCTCAACCGGGAGCTGGCCAGGCACGGCCTGTTCTTCGCCCCCGAGCTCTCCACCTCGAACCGCGCCACCATCGGCGGCATGATCTCGACGGATGCCTGCGGCCAGGGCTCCTGCCTCTACGGCAAGACTCGCGATCATGTCCGCGACCTCACCTGCGTCCTCACCGACGGCACGGTCTGGACGGCGGCTCCTCTCGATGCGGATGGGCTCGCCGCCGCCAAGGCCCGCACCGACCGCGTCGGGGCGATCCACCGCACAGTGGACGCCGTGATCGGCGAGAACGCCGCGCTCATCGCGGAGCGCTTCCCGAAGCTCAACCGCTGCCTCACCGGCTACGACCTCGCCCATGTCCGCGACGGGGAGGGCCGTTTCGACCTCAAGAGCCTGATCTGCGGCGCCGAGGGCACGCTGGCGCTGATCGCCGAGGCGCGGCTCGCCGTGCTGCCGATCCCGAAGGCGGCGGCTCTGGTGGCGCTGAGCTACGTCGATTTCGATGCCGCCCTCCGTGACGCCCGCGCGCTCCTGCCCTTCGGCGCGGCCTCGGTGGAGACCATCGACTCGACCGTCCTGGGCCTTGCCCGCAACGATCCCGGTTGGGCCGGCGTGCAGGCCTTCTTCCCCGACGATCCGGCCGGGCGACGGATCGAGGGCATCAACCTCGTCGAGTTCGTGGGCGACGACGAGGCGGCCGTGGAGGCCGCGCTGACCCGGCTCACCGAGGCGCTCGCGGCCGAGGACCACGCGGCGCGCATCGGCTTCACCGTGGCCCGGGGGGCGGCGATCGAGCGGCTCTGGACCATGCGCAAGAAGGCGGTCGGCCTGCTCGGCGCCGCCAAGGGCGATGCCCGGCCGATCCCCTTCGTGGAGGACACCGCGGTGCCGCCCGAGGTGCTCGCCGACTACATCGCCGAGTTCCGCGCCCTGCTCGACGGCAAGGGCCTGCGCTACGGCATGTTCGGCCATGTCGATGCCGGCGTGCTGCATGTGCGTCCAGCGATCGATCTGAAGGATCCGGCGCAGGACGCGCTGATCCGCGAGGTCACCGAGGGCGTCGTCGCGCTGACGCGGAAGTATGGCGGCCTGCTCTGGGGCGAGCACGGTAAGGGATTCCGCTCCGAATTCGTGCCGGCGGTGTTCGGGCCGCTGGTGCCGGCTTTGGAGGCGATCAAGCGCGCCTTCGATCCGGACGACCGGCTCAATCCCGGCAAGATCGCCTCCGCCCGCGGCGCGCCGCTCACCCCGATCGACGGGCCGACCCGGCGCGGCGCGCTCGATCGCACCATCCCGGCGCCCGTGCGCGTCGGTTTCGACGAGGCGCTCCACTGCAACGGCAACGGCGCCTGTTTCAGCTTCGACACCGACGAGGCGATGTGCCCGTCCTGGAAGGCGACGCGGGAGCGGCGCCACTCGCCCAAGGGCCGCGCTTCGCTGATGCGCGAGTGGCTGCGCCTCGCGAGCCAGGCCGGCTTCGATCCGCAGGCCGCACTGCGGGCCGAGCCGGCGGGCTGGCTCGGCCCCGTGGCGGCGACGCTGCGCGGGTCTCTGCGAAGCCGGTCCGCTCGCCGTGAGGACTTCTCCCATGCGGTGAAGGAGGCGATGGATGGTTGCCTCGCCTGCAAGTCCTGCACGGGCTCCTGCCCGATCAAGGTCGATGTCCCGAGCTTCCGGGCGAAATTCCTGGCCCTCTACCATCAGCGCTACGCGCGGCCCTGGAAGGACCATCTCGTCGCCGCGCTCGAATCGGCGCTGCCCCTCGCCGCACGGATGCCGGCCCTCGGCAACCGCCTGCTCGGCAACCCGGCCGCGCGGGCGCTCCTGAAGCGGATCGGCCTGGTGGCGATCCCGGACCTGTCGCAGCCGCTCGACCGCGCGCTCGCTGGCCTCGATGTGGCGACTGCGACGCCCGAGGCGCTGCGGGCGCTGCCGGAGGCCGACCGGGCGCGCGCCGTGGTGGTGGTGCAGGACGCCTTCACCAGCCATTTCGAGGCGCCCGTGGTGGCCGCGCTCTGCGCCCTGCTGATCGCGCTCGGCTTCCGGCCCTGGCTCGCGCCCTACCGGCCGAACGGCAAGCCGGCCCATGTCCACGGCTTCCTCGCCCGCTTCCGGCGGATCGCCGAGGCGAATGCGGCGATGCTGCGGGCGCTCGAGAAGACCGGCGTGCCTCTCGTCGGCGTCGATCCCTCGATGACGCTGACCTATCGCTCGGAATACGCACAGGCGCTCGGACCGGACACCATACCGAAGGTGCAACTCGTTCAGGAGTTCCTCGGCGCCCGGCTCGACCGGATCGCCCCCCGCGCGGCGGGTGCGCCCGTCAGGCTCCTGCCCCATTGCACCGAACGCACCAACGCGCCGGCCGCCGTGAAGGACTGGCAGGCTTTGTTCGCGCATCTCGGCTTGCGGCTCGACGTGCCGGCCGCGGGCTGCTGCGGCATGGCCGGCACCTACGGTCACGAGGCGCGCCACCGCGCCACCTCGGAGGTGATCTACGGCCAGAGCTGGGCGCGCCACGTGGCCGAGACGCCGACGGGCCTCGTCGCCGATGGCTATTCGTGCCGCTGCCAAGCCAAGCTCGTGGACGGCCGGCGCCTGCCCCATCCGGTCGAGGTGCTCCTCGCCCATGTCCGGACCGCCCCCGTGCGGCAGGATGCCGAAACCGTTCCAACCCTCGCCGCCTGACGGAGCGCCACGCCTTGGCCACGCCGACCTATACCTGCGACCATGTCCACCTGCGCAGCCGCGACGCGGTCGCGGCCGGGCGCTTCTACGTGGAGACCTTCGGGGCCCGCGAGACCGCTCGGATCGGCGCGCCTGTGAGCCGCGTCGTGCTCGATCTCGGCGGGCTGACCCTGTTCATCGAGCAGGTCGGGCCTGAGATGGCCCCGGCCGCGACACCGCCGCATCGCGGCATCGAGCATCTCGGTCTGCGCGTGCCCGATATCGAGGCCGCGGTGGCCGACCTGACCGCCCGGGGCATCGCCCTGGTCGCCGGCATCACGCAGGTGAATCCCAACCTGCGCACCGCTTTCCTCGACGGGCCGGACGGCGTGCGCATCGAGGTGCTGGAGCGCAAAGCCGCCTGATCCGAACCGCCGGGACAAGTTTTTAGGGATCGACCCGACCGGTCCTGGCGGGGACGTTCAGCCGCCCGCCAGCGCAGCCTCGATCCGCGCCGCAATCCGATCGAGGGTGCGGCCGAACAGGCCGGGGTCCTGCAGGGCGCTCGCCGTCACGAGCGCGCCCTGGATCGCCGTCACCGCCTCCTCGGCGAGGTCGACGGCCTTGGCCTCCGCCACGCCGGCCCGGCCAAGCGCCGCGGCGACCGCATCGCGCCAAGCGGCGAAATAGGCGTCGATGCGCTGGGCGAAGGTGTCGCGCACGGCCCCGAGGGCGAAGGCCCCGACGAGGCAGATGCGCTGTCCCGAGCGGAAATAGCTGTCGGTCGCGGCGAGCATGGCGCGGAGCGCCGCGGCTGGGTCCGGATCCTCTCGCAGAGGGCGGAACATCCGCGTCTCGAACCAGGCCTCGATCCCGTCGAGGACGCAGGCCGCCATCTCGGCCTTACCGCCGGGAAAGAAGTGGTAGAGGCTACCTTTGCCGAGCCCGGTCCGAGCGGAGATCACGGCGAGGCTCGCGCCCTCGAAACCGTGCTCGCGGAACACCTCCGCCAGCACGGGCAGGACGGCCTCGCGTGTCGGAGGCGCCTTCTGCGGCGGCTTCAGAGGCCCAGATCCGTCAGGCCGGGATGGTCGACCGGGCGCGGGCCCGAGCGGTCCCAATGGAACAGGCGCTCCCCCTCGCTGATGGCGAGGTCGTTGATGCTGGCGTGCCGTACGGCCATCAGGCCATTGTCGGCGAACTCCCAGTTCTCGTTGCCGTAGGCGCGGAACCACGCGCCCGCCTCGTCGTGGAACTCGTAGGCGAAGCGCACGGCGATCCGGTTTTCCGAGAAGGACCAGATCTCCTTGATCAGGCGGTACTCGTGTTCGCGGGCCCATTTCCGGGTGAGGAAATCGACGATGGCCGGCCGTCCCTGAAAGATCTCCGAGCGGTTCCGCCAGCGGCTGTCCGGCGTGTAGGCGAGAGACACCTTCTCGGGGTTGCCCCCGTTCCAACCATCCTCGGCGGCGCGGACCTTCTGCATCGCCGTCTCCAGGGTGAAGGGCGGCAGCGGCGGGCGGCTCTCGGACATGGCTGGCTCCTCGGACAATGTCTGTACCGATCGGTACAGACACGGTCTGAGCCCGTCAAGGCCGCCTCAGACGAGGTAGATGGTGCCGTGCAGCCGGAACACCTTGGGGCAGTTCGCCTCGTCGACGAGTCTCTGCGCCTCTTCCAGCGAGATCTGCCGCGCCTGGGCGATCTCCGGCAGCGTCATCCACCTGGCCTGCATGGTCCTGTCTCCGTGCAGATGCAGAACGAGAGAGGTCGGCCCAGGGTTGCCGACGACGATCGCTCTCGCCGATGGCGCGAGAGTGGGACGGACACAGATCATAATCCCGGATGTCGGGTGTGAGCCGTCACGTCTCGGCGGATGGATGGGATCTATATAGGTTTCAGGCAGACGATGAGGCCGGATCGAAGGGCCTCGATTTCGAAAAGGAGAGAATTTTGGGCATGAAAACCCGTATCGCAGCCGCCGCGGCCGCACTTATCTTGGCCGTTGCGCCTTTGTCCTCGGTAATGGCCCTCACCGACACAGCCCGCACGACGATCTACCGCTTCGGCGATCCCGAGACGACCGGGGCGCTCGGGGTCCATGATGCGCCCTTCGACAAGGTCTGTCCGATGGGGTCGGCCGCGGAGGGCAATGCCAACCAGCAGACCCGGCCGGTCAAGCAGTACGGCCAGACCACGGGCGGGACCCTCTGCTGATCGAGCCGTGGCTATGCTGATCAAGGCATTCTCCTAAGCCGCTGCCTTCGCCTGCGGCCTCGCGGCGACCGTGATCGGTTCGGCCGGGATCCCGGCCGGCCTCTAGGCTGGACGGGCTGCGGGAGCCGGGATCCCGCCGCCCGGTTCGATGCTGCGCGGATTCACGGATCTGAGCTTCCCAGATCTCGAAATGTCGCCGCGTCGCTCTTCTGAGATCTGGATCAAGCCGGTTCGATAATCGAGTTTCTCCGAGCAATCTTCCTCATCGAACATGCGGGCTTCTTATCGAATGGGGACGGCGATGGATTTTTTTTCTCGCTCAGGCTGAAACACAAGTCTTATCTTGAATGCCTTGGCGGCGGACAACGCTGTTGGATGTTAATACCCGTTTTACCGGAGGGACCATACGTTGCGTCCATTGCAGGCCGGCCGCTGCCTTGACCCGATCGAGGCCGCGGACCGGCGGAAGGACACGACGATGCGCCAATCCCCGGGTGTGATCTCCGTAGGACCACCAGCGTCGTCACGGCGGGCCCGGCTCCTCGCGCAGGTCGCCGGATGCCGCGCCCGCCGGCGCGGCGCGCCGACGTTTCGGTCCCAGGCGGGATCATGAGCATGGACGCGCTCCTGGTTGACGACAGCTCGACCATGCGGTTGCGGTTGCGCCGGCTGCTCGAGGCCGAGCCGGACGTCATCGTGACAGACCACGGCAATCCGGCCGCGGCCCTGATCGAGGCGCGTACTCGGGCCTTCGACCTCATCCTGATCGATCACCACATGCCCGAGATGGCGGGCGTCACCTTCGTGGAGATCCTGCGCGCGATCCCGCATTACGCGCGGGTGCCGATCGTCATGATCACCAGTGATGTCTGCGACGCGGTCCGGATCGCGGCGCTCGAAGCCGGAGCCACCGACTTCCTCGACAAGCGCAGCACGGGCGTCGAGCTCGGCGCCCGCCTGCGCAACATGGTGCGCCTCGCCACCGCCGTGCGCCGCCTCGATGATCAGGCCGGCTGGCTCGCGAGCGAGGTCGAGATGGCGGTGCGCCACCTGCGCGAGCGCGAGGAGGAGATCATCTTCCGCCTGTCGCTGGCGGTGGAGTATCGCGACAACGACACCGGCGACCACACCTGGCGGGTGGCGCGCTACAGCCAGATCATGGCCGAGGCCCTCGACCTCGACCCGGCGCTATGCCGCCGCATCTATCTCGCGGCGCCGCTCCACGACGTGGGCAAGGTCGCCATCCCCGATACCGTGCTGCTGAAGCCGGGCAAGCTCGATGCGGCCGAGTTCGACTTGGTCAAGACGCACACCCATCTCGGCGCCCGCGTCCTCAGCGGCAGCACCTGCGAGCTGATCCGCCTCGCGGCCGACATTGCCGAGTCCCATCACGAGCGCTGGGACGGGAGCGGCTACCCGCATGGTCGGGCGGGCGAGCAGATCCCGCTCGCCGCCCGCATCGTCGCGGTGGCCGATGTGTTCGACGCGCTCACCAGCGAGCGGCCCTACAAGGCGGCGATGCCCTTCGACCTGGCCGTCGAGGCGATCCAGGCCGAGAGCGGGCGCCATTTCGATCCGGCCTGCGTGGCCGCCTTCTGCAGTCGCCTCGACGAGATCCGCGCGGCGCGCGCGAGCGCGGGCGATGCCGCGCGCCGGATGTTCGCCGAGGCCAAGGAGCCCTGGGCGCGGGTTCCGGCCCTGCTCCGCGAGGCGGCCGGCGGCACCGGAGGCGCGCCGGGCTGGACGCCGGCCGCGGCCGTGCCCGTCCGGGCGGCGCCCACCTCCGCCAAGCGCGGCGCGGGCAGGAGCAAGGCACGGCGCCCCAGGTCCGAGGCTGGCCTGATCGCAGTCTCGTAAGACACAGGCGCGCATTCCGGCTGTCGAGCGGAGCGCCCCGGTCCGCTCAGCTCCTCCGGGTGGCTCGTCCCTCCTGCTCCTCGAAGCCCTTCAGCACCTTGTCGAGGGTCATCGGGTAGTCGCGGATGCGGATGGCGGTGGCGTTGTAGATGGCGTTCGCCACCGCGGCGCCGGCACCGCAGATGCCGAGCTCGCCGAGCCCCTTGCTCTTGAGCGGGTTCGCCTTGTCGTCGAGTTCGGGCAGGAACACGGCCTCGATCGCGGGCACGTCGGCATGGGCCGGCACGTGGTACTCGGCGAGGTCGCGGTTCACGAAGCTGCCGAAGCGCGGGTCCATCACAGCGTCCTCCATCAGCGCGGCGCCGATGCCGAAGGTCATGCCGCCAATGGCCTGGGACCGCGCGGTCTTGGCGTTGAGGATACGCCCGCCGGTGAATACGCCGAGCATGCGGCGCAGGCGGATCTCGCCGGTCTCGGCGTCCACCGCGACCTCGGCGAAATGCGCACCGAAGGAATAGTGGGAGAACTGCTCCTTCAGGCTGCCGGGCTTGATCTCACCGGTCGCCTCCATCCCGTCGCGGCCGGCGAGGTCGGCGAGCGCCTCCGAGCGGTTGCCGGAGGTGACGCGCCCGTCCGCGAAGGCGGCCCCCTCCACCGCCATGTCGGCGGCCTTGAGGAGCGCCTGACGGAGGTTGTCGCAGGCCACGTAGAGGGCCGAGCCCGCCGAGCCCGCCCCGAACGAGCCGCCCGAGCCCGCCGCCATCGGGAAATCGGTATCGCCGATCTCGACGCGGATCCGCTCGACCGGCAGGCCCATCATCTCGCCCGCGATCTGAGCGAGGATGGTGTAGGTGCCGGTGCCGATATCGGTCATCGCCATGCGCACCGTCAGGCTGCCGTCCTGGGCGAGGCGCACGCGCGCGGCGGAGGGCATCAGCGGGTTGAGCCGGGCGGCCGCCGACATGCCCATGCCGACGAGATGGTGCCCCTCGCGCCGGCTGCCCGGGGCCTGGCGCCTGTCCCAGCCGAACATCCGCGCGCCCTCGCGCATGCAGGGCACGAGTTGACGCACCGTGAAGGGGACGCGTTTCTCGGGATCCTGCTCCGGCTCGTTGCGCACGCGCAGCTCGATCGGGTCGAGGGCCAGCTGCTCGGCGAGTTCGTCCATGGCGCATTCGAAGGCGAGCTGGCCCACCGCCTCCCCGGGCGCACGCATGGCCGAGGTGATCGGCACGTTCAGATTCGCCAGGCGATGCCGGGTGATCCGGTGCGGCGCGGCGTAGAGCGCGCGGGTGACGTTGGCGGAGGTCTCGAAGAACTGGTCGCCGATCGCGGCGTCCGACCAGGATTCGTGGGCGATGGCCGACAGGCGCCCGTCGCGGTCGGCGCCGAGGCGCACGCGCTGGATCGTGTCGGTTCGGTGGGTGCCGACATGGAATTCCTGCTGCCGGGTCATCGCCACCTTCACCGGCCGCCCGACGATGCGGGCGGCGAGCGCCGCGAGCGTCGCTTCGGGCTGGATCTGCAGCTTCGAGCCGAAGCCGCCGCCGATGTAGCGGCTGACCAGCCGGACCTTGTCCTCCGGGATCTTCAGCACCGCGGCCAGCGATTTCTGCCCGCGGTTGAGCATCTGGTTGGCGGTGAAGAGCACGACCCGGTCGCCCTGCCATTCGGCAATGGTGGCGTGCGGCTCCATTTGGGCGTGGATCTGCGGCGGGGTGGTGTAGGTGACGTCGAGCCGCACGGGCGCCGCGGCGAAGGCCGCCTCGAAGTCGCCGGCCTGCGAATCCGGGTCGGTCTGGGCCGGCTTCGGCTTGTAGGTCTCCGGCAGCGCAGCCTTGAGGGAGGCCTTGGGCGGTGCGGCGTCGTAGGCGACGCGCACCAGGGCGGCGGCGGCACGGGCCTGCTCGAAGGTCTCGGCCACCACGAAGGCGACGGGCTGGTCGAAGAAGTGGATCTCGGTGCCCTGGAGCTGCGGCCAGACCTGCTCGCGCTTCTCGCCCTGGGCCGGCACGTTCTCGTGCGTCATCACGTGGAGCACGCCGGGCGCGCGCCCGGCCGCGGCGGCGTCGAGGCTGCGGATCCGGCCGCTCGCCACCGTCGCGCCGAGGATGAAGCCGTAGGCCGCATTCCGGGGCTCGCGCACCTCGTAGGCATAGGGGGCGCGGCCCGTCACTTTCAGGCGGCCGTCGATGCGGTCGACCGGGCGTCCCACGAGCCCGTCGGGGCGCCCGTCGAGGGGCGTCGCGCCGATCGGCTGATTCATCTCCATGGAGAGGGTCCTCGCGAATGAGCAGGCGATAGGAGCAGGCGGCGGGTTCAGGCCCGGGCGGCCTCGTCGAGGACGGCGCGCAGGGTCCGGCGCGCCAGCGGGATCTTGAAGTCGTTGGCGCCGTAGCCCTTGGCGCCCGCGAGCACCCGGTCGGCGGCGGCGTCGGCCGCGCCGGTCTCGACCAGCGCGCGCTCGGCGGTCTCGACCCGCCACGGCCTGTGCGCGAGGCCGCCGAAGGCGAGGCGGGCATCGGCCGGGCGGCCGCCCTCGCCCTTGACGATGATCGCGGCCACGGAGACCGTGGCGAAGGCGTAGGAGGCCCGGTCACGCACCTTGCGGTAGAGATGCGTGCCGGCGATCGGCTTCGGCAGCGTCACCGCGGTGATGATCTCGCCCGGCTGCAGGGTCGTCTCGGTCTGCGGCGTGTCGCCGGGCAGGCGGTGGAAGGCGGCGATCGGAATGGTCCGCGCCGCGCCCCGCGCGTCGAGGGTCTCGACCGTGGCGTCGAGCGCCCGCATCGCCACGTTCATGTCGGAAGGGTTCGTCGCGATGCAGGATTCGCTCGTCCCCAGCACCGCCATGATCCGGGTGAAGCCGCCGATGGCCGAGCAGCCCGAGCCGGGCTCGCGTTTGTTGCAGGGTTTCGACGTGTCGTAGAAGTAGTAGCAGCGCGTCCGCTGCAGCAGGTTGCCGGCGGTGGTCGCCTTGTTGCGCAGCTGTCCGGAGGCGCCGGCAAGGAGCGCCTTGGCGAGCACCGCGTAATCCTTGCGCACCCGCGGATGCGCGGCGAGGTCGGCATTGCGCACCAGGGCGCCGATCCGCAGGCCGCCGCCTTCCGTGTCGGCCACCGTGTCGAGCGGCAGGCGGTTCACGTCGATCAGAGTCCCGGGCGTCTCGATCTGAAGCTTCATCAGGTCGAGCAGGTTGGTGCCGCCGGCGATGAAGCGGGCATCCGGGCGCGCGGCCGCGATCTCGGCGGCTTCCGCGACGCTCTTCGGGCGCTCGTAGCTGAAGGCCTTCATGATGCGCCCCTCAGATGTCGGCGGCGTCGCGGATCGCCGCGACGATGTTGGGATAGGCGCTGCAGCGGCAGATGTTGCCGCTCATCCGCTCGCGGATCTCGGGCTCGGCGAGCGCGGCCTCGAGGACGAGCGGCTCGGCGATCTGCGCGCTGACATGGCTCGGCCAGCCGGCCTTCGCCTCGCGCAGCATTCCGACCGCGGAGCAGATCTGGCCCGGCGTGCAGTAGCCGCACTGGAAGCCGTCATGCGCGATGAAGGCGGCCTGGACCGGGTGCAGGGCGTCGCCCTCGGCCAAGCCCTCGATCGTGGTGATCGCGTCGCCGTCGTGCATGGCGGCGAGGGTCAGGCAGGCATTGATCCGGCGTCCCTCGACCAGCACCGTGCAGGCGCCGCACTGGCCGTGGTCACAGCCCTTCTTGGTGCCGGTGAGACCAAGATGCTCGCGCAGGGCGTCGAGCAGGGTGGTGCGTGTGTCGAGCTCGAGGTCTCGCGCCTGCCCGTTGACGGTGAGCCGCACCGGCATCGTCTGCGGCGCCGGATCGCCGGGCGCGGGCGCCGCGACGGCATGGCCCGGCCAGCCGAAGCCCGCCGCGCCGACGGCCGCGGCGCAGCCCTCGACCATCGTGCGCCGGGTCAGTGCCAACGGGTTTCGCTGCTGTGGATCGTTCATGCCGCCATCCCGCGCTGCAACTGGTGCGGGTGGCAAACGTCCTGTGCCGGGGTTCGATCCGCCCCGGACTTGCGCCCGATCGGCGCGGGGCGTCAGATCTCCCCGGCCAGCCCGTCATGGCCGATGGCGGACAGGGTGAGATGGTCCGCTCCGACCTCGGCCCCCGTATAGCCCAGCATATGCGCGAGCTGGTCGCGCGCCCGCCAGACGCGGCTCTTCACCGTCCCGATGCGGCATTTGAGGATCTCGGCGGCCTCCTCGTAGGAGGCGTTCTCGACGGCGACGAGGATCAGCGCCTCGCGCATCACCGCGGGCAGGCGGTCGAGGGCGGCCTGAACATCCTGCAGGTCGAGATGGCCGCCCTGCTCGGGCACGGTCGAGAGCCGGGCGGCATGATCGCCGTCCGTGTCCGAGACCTCGCGGGACTGCTTCCGGTGCACGCTGTAGAAGGCGTTGCGCATGATCGTGAACAGCCACGCGCCGAGATTAGTCCCAGCCTTGAAGCTCGCGCGGCTGCGCCAAGCCCGCAGGAGCGTGTCCTGGACGAGGTCGTCGGCGGTGGTCGGGTTGCGCGTCAGGGACACGGCAAAGTTGTGGAGGCTCGGCACCGCTTCGAGCAGGCCGGCCCGGAACGCCTTCGCATCGCGATCCTCGGTCTTCGTCAGCGCCGCGTCCAGCTTGGCGATCAGCTCGGCGAGATGGGGCGTCGGCGGAGCCGGTTTCATCTCTGCATAGGCGGATTGAAGATGCAGGCCGAGATGCGCCCGGATGGCCTCGGTGAGACCCGGACGGAGGTCTGGGGATGCGATGGCGTTCGGCAGGGCTGGATGGCCAGACATCGAACCTCGTTCGCGCAGAAGTTGCCGGAAAAGCGGTATTGCACTTGTTGGTTCAACTCTCGCGCAGGCATCCAGGGGTTGCAGCAACATAGGTTACCGGTCCTGTCCGAAGACCCCTCGCGGCACTGGATCGGGCCGCAAAAGGAGCCAGGTGATGGCGAAATCATCCCGCGACCAGAGCGCGCGCCCCGCTCAGCCGGGGCCGGCGCCCCGCCCGGAGCCGACAGCCATGGCCGACCCTGTCCCGAGCCTGTCCCTCATCGACGGCCGGCCGATGCCGCAACTCGGCTTCGGCGCCTATCAGGTCGAGGAGGCCCGCGCCCCCGCGGTGGTCGGTGCGGCGATCCGGGCCGGATACCGCTCGATCGACACGGCGGCGATCTACGGTAACGAGGCCGGAATCGGACGGGCGATCCGGGACGCGGATGTCGCGCGCGCGGATCTCTTCATCACCACGAAGCTGTGGAATGACCGGCACGGCTACGACGCGGCGCAGGTCGCTCTGGACGAGAGCCTCGCCCGGCTCGGACTCGATCACGTCGATCTCTACCTGATCCACTGGCCCTGTCCGGGGCAGGGCCGGTTCGTGGAGGCCTGGAAGGGGCTGATCGCGTTGCGCGCGTCAGGCAAGGCGCGCGCGATCGGCGTCTCGAACTTTACGCCCGCGCATCTCGACCGAATCATCGGGGAGACCGGTGTCGTCCCGGCGGTGAACCAAGTCGAGCTGCATCCTCGCTTCCAGCAGGCGGCGTTGCGCGCGGCCCACATCCGTCACGGGATCGTGACGGAATCCTGGAGCCCGCTCGGGCGCGGCCAAGGCCTCGCCGACCCGGTCCTTGTTGCGATCGCGAAGGCGCACGGGCGGACGTCGGCCCAGGTGGTTCTGCGCTGGCACATCCAGAGCGGGCTCGTCGCCATCCCGAAGACGGCGACCCTTGAGCGTATCTCCGAGAACATCGCGGTCTTCGACTTCACCTTGAGCGCGGACGAGATGGACCGAATTGCCGCCCTCGACCGGGTCGATGGTCGCACCGGGCCGGATCCCGACCGGTTCGGCTGAGAATATATTGCTGCATCGCAGCGAGAGTTGGGGCGCATAACACCGCGTCGCAAAACCTTTATGCTCAGTCTCAGCATATCTGGACAGGGCTGTCTGGGCCGCCTAAGTTAGGCGGCACAATGCTCAAACTGAGCATAATGGAGGACGCCATGGCGGCGACCAGTCAGCCGATCTCCCGCAGCCCCGCCGGTCTCGCACCGGGTCTGCCCCTGCCCGACCTCTACGCCCGGGTCAGCCGGCACGTCCCGGCGATCGAGTGGCCGGCGCTCGCCCCGGACATCGAGGCGATCCTCCGGCTCAAGCGCGAGAAGAACGCCGTCATCCTGGCGCACAACTATCAGGCGCCGGAGATCTTCCACACGGTGGCGGACATCGTCGGCGACAGCTTGGCGCTCGCCCGCGAGGCGGTGACCGTCGAGGCGCAAGTCATCGTGCTGGCCGGCGTCCACTTCATGGCGGAGACGGCCAAGCTGCTGAACCCAGGCAAGACCGTGCTGATCCCCGACATGGGCGCCGGCTGCTCCCTTGCCGACTCGATCACGCCCGAGGACGTGCGCGGCCTGCGGGCCAAGTATCCGGGCGTTCCGATCGTGACCTACGTCAACACCTCTGCGGCGGTGAAGGCGGAGTCCGACCTCTGCTGCACCTCCGGCAATGCCGTCGCCGTCGTGCGCTCGCTCAATGCGCCGCGTGTCCTGATGATCCCCGACGAGTTCCTTGCCCAGAACGTCCAGGCCGAGGTGCCGGAGGTCGAGATCCTGACCTGGGCCGGCCATTGCGAGGTGCACGAGCAGTTCACCCCGGCCGACATCCGTGACGTGCGCGAGAGCTATCCCGGCGTCACCGTGATCGCGCACCCGGAATGCCCCCCCGAGGTTGTGGCCGAGTCGGACTTCTCCGGCTCGACCGCGATGATGATGAACTTCGTCACCGAGAAGCGGCCCCGGCAGGTCGTGCTGGTGACCGAGTGCTCGATGGCCGACAACATCGCCGCCGAGAACCCCGACATCGAGTTCATCAAACCCTGTAACCTCTGCCCGCACATGAAGCGGATGAGCCTCGGCAACATCCGGCGCGCCCTCGAGACCATGACCCACGAGGTCACGGTGGATGCGGCGCTCGCCGACCGGGCGCGCGCGGCGGTGGAGCGCATGCTGGCGGTGCGCGCACGATGAACGCCCTGTCCCGCAACCCCGCCGACCGCGTCGTCGTGGTCGGTGCGGGCGTCGCCGGTCTCAGCGTCGCGCTCCGGCTGGCGCCGCGGCCCGTCACGCTTGTGACGGCGCAAGCCCTCGGCCTCGGAACTGCGACCGGCTGGGCCCAGGGCGGCATCGCGGCCGCGATCGGCGCCGACGACGCGCCGGAGTTCCACGCGGCCGACACCCTGGCGGCCGGTGCGGGGCTGAGCGAACAGGCGGTGGCCCTGCGCGTTGCGGCGGAGGGCCCACGCCTGATCGACTGGCTCGTCGGCCTCGGCGTGCCCTTCGACCGGCAGGCGGACGGCGCCCTGGCGCTCGGTCTCGAAGCCGCGCATGGACGCCGCCGCATCGTGCGCTCGGGGGGCGACGCCACCGGCGCCCGCGTCCTCGAAGCCCTGGTGCGCGCGGTGCAGGCCGCTCCCTCGGTCGAGGTCGTCGCCGCCCGCGTCACCGACCTGCTGCAGGACGCGCACGGCGCCGTGGCCGGCGTGGTCTGCGAGCGAGACGGCGCCCCCTTCCGCATCCCGGCCCAGGCCGTGGTGCTGGCCACCGGCGGCGTCGGGGCGCTCTATGCCTCGACCACGAACCCCCGAGGTGCCACCGGCCGCGGCCTCGCGCTCGCCGCGCGGGCCGGCGCGGTTCTCCGTGACACGGAGTTCGTGCAGTTCCACCCGACCGCGATCGCGGCCGGCGCCGACCCGATGCCGCTGGCCACCGAGGCCCTGCGCGGGGAGGGGGCTTGCCTCATCGATGAGCGCGGCGAGCCGGTCATGGCCGGTGTCGATGGCGGCGACCTCGCCCCCCGCGATGTGGTCGCCCGCGGCATCTTCCAGGCTTTGGCCCGCGGCCGAACGGTCTTCCTCGACACGCGCGGGGCGCTCGGCGACCGCATGGCCGCGCGTTTCCCGACGGTCGCCGCGCTCTGCGCCGAGGCCGGCATCGACCCGGCGCGCCAGCCGATCCCGGTGCGCCCGGCCGCGCATTACCACATGGGCGGCATCGCGGTGGATGCCTCCGGCGCCAGCACCGTGCCAGGCCTCTATGCCTGCGGCGAGGTGGCCTCGACGGGGCTGCACGGCGCCAACCGGCTCGCCAGCAACTCGCTCCTCGAAGCGCTCGCCTTCGCGGGCTTCATCGCCGACGGGCTCGACGCCGCTCCCATCGGCGCCGTCCGGCCAACCGCGACGCAGGTTCGGGCCGGCTCCGACCTCGCCGCGATCCGGGCGCTGATGGAGACCCGCGTCGGCGTGGTCCGGGACGAGGCCGGCCTGCGCGCGGCCGTTTCCGCCCTCGCGCCGCTGGCGCCGTCTTGCGACGCCGCGCTCACCGCGCTGCTCATTGCCCACGGCGCGCTCGCCCGCGCGGAGAGCCGAGGCGCCCATTGGCGCAGCGACTGCCCCGCCCAGGCACCCGCCCGCCACAGCGAGACCACCCTCGGCGGGCTCGAACGCGCCCTCGCCGGAACCCTCGCCGTGCCCCTTGGCGGGCCCTTTGCCGATACCGTTCCGGCCACGGAGGCCCTGTGATGACCGAGATCCGTTCCGAACTGTCGCCGCTGCCGCGGCTCCTGGTGGAGCCCGTGGTGCGCGCCGCCCTGCTGGAGGACCTCGGCCGGGCCGGCGACATCACCACGGATTCCATCGTCCCGCCCGAGGCGCGTCTAAACGGTGTGATCGCCGCGCGCCAAGCTGGCGTGATCTCGGGTGTGGACGCTGCCCGCATCGCATTCGAGCTGATCGATCCGGCCGTGCAGGTCGCGGTGGAGCGCGGCGACGGGGCCCGCGTCGCGCCGGGCGACGTGGTGATCCGGCTCTCGGGGCCGGCACGGGCGATCCTCACGGCCGAGCGCGTCGCCCTCAACCTGCTCTGCCGGATGTCCGGGGTCGCCACCGCCACGGCCGGTCTGGTGGAGGCGGCCCGCCCGCATGGGCGCGCATCCATCGTCTGCACCCGCAAGACGACCCCGGGCTTGCGCGGCCTGGAGAAGCATGCAGTGCGGGCGGGCGGCGGCTCGAACCACCGGTTCGGCCTCGACGACGCGGTGCTGATCAAGGACAACCACATCGCGGTGGCCGGCGGCATCGTCCCGGCGATCGAGCGCGCGAAGGCGCGGGCGGGGCATCTCGTGAAGATCGAGGTGGAGGTCGATACGCTGGCGCAGCTGGAACAGGCCCTGTCGGTGGGGGCCGACGCGGTACTCCTCGACAATATGAATCCCGAGACGCTGCGGGAGGCGGTGGCGATGGTCGACGGCCGTGCGCTCACCGAGGCCTCCGGCCGGATCACCGTCGAGACGGTCGGTGCCGTGGCGGCCTCCGGCGTCGATCTGATCTCCTGCGGCTGGATCACCCACAGCGCCGCGATCATCGATCTCGGCCTCGACGCGGCCTAGCTGGCGCAGGCCTTTCGGATCCGCAAAAAGGAAAAAGCGCGCCCCGGTGCCGGGGATCGCGCTTGCGAGGTAGCCCGCGGTCTCAGGGACGGGCGATGCAATCCTAAGTCGGAGACCGCGGCCGGCGCACCCCGTCGCACGGGAAACTGGATACATTGTTCAGCCGCTGTCGCGACGGTGCGGCCAGTCGATCCGTCATGATTGCTCAGGATCTGGGCAGATCGGGCCGGCGTTCGTGTTCGCTCGGCGTCGTCATCCCGGTCCTACGGCAAAGCTGCCACAGTGTTGCCATGACATCACGAGGGGCCCCGAACCTCGCTGCGGTGCGGTTTCAGGCTTGGCTTTAAGCGGGGCTCGTTTACCCGTTGGCGAGAGATGTCCGAGCATTCTGCCGGACGAATTTTCACCGCGTTTCCACAACCTTCTGCCTTCGAGAGACCTCGATGCGTCGACACGCCCCCGCCCTGCTCGGGCTCGCCTTCGCGGCTGCCGCCTGGGCGACGCCCGCGCTCGCTTACGAGATCGATCCGCTTACCCGTCAGCCCCTCGACAACGCGCTCTCGGTGCGCGTCCGCCCGCAGAGCGTGCAGGCGGTGCCGACCGCCAACGCCGCGCTGAACACGGCCGATCCGCTCGACTCGGCAGTGCCGCAGATGTCGGCGATTCCGCGTGAGACGGTGGCCTATAACGGTCCCTACGGCGCCGGCACGATCGTGGTCTCCACCGCCGAGCGGCGGCTCTACCTCGTCCTCGGCGGTGGCCAGGCGATGCGCTACGGCGTCGGCGTCGGGCGTCCGGGCTTCACCTGGGGTGGCGTGCAGACCGTGACCATGAAGCGCGAGTGGCCGGATTGGCGCCCGCCGGCGACGATGCTGCGCCGCCGCCCCGATCTGCCCCGCTACATGAAGGGCGGTCTCGAGAATCCGCTCGGCGCCCGCGCCATGTATCTCGGCGGCACGATCTACCGCATCCACGGCTCCAACGAGCCGGAGACCATCGGCACCGCGGTCTCCTCGGGCTGCATCCGCATGACCAACGAGGACGTCACCGATCTCTACGAGCGCGTGAAGGTCGGCACCCGGGTCGTCGTCCAGCGCTGAGGCGCACGGCTCCCGCACAAACTGGAACGTCAGAACGCCGGCCTCGCGCCGGCGTTTTGCGTTTTTGGGTCGTGTGGGCCGCCCGGATCGGGTCGGTCGCCGGCGCCGGTTCAGGCCGCGCAGAGACTCTCGATCTCGCGGATGACTGCGCAGCGCATGCTGTGCAGGCGGCCGAGCATCGGCTCGACGCTGCGCTGCTCCTCACAGGCGAGTTCGATCTCCCGGCAGAGGTCGGCGAAGTGCCGGAAACCGAGCACGCCGCTCGCCGAGATCATGGCGTGGGCGTCGTGGGCGAGCTGTCCGCGCTCGGGAGTGCTGCCCGCCGGCCCGAAGCGCTCTCCGAGCTCCTTGGCGAGGGTGGCCAGGAGGTGCTGCATGCGCTTCTGTCCGACCACGGCGGTGACCTCCTCGAAGGTCGAACGGTCGAGGATCTTCGGAGCAACTTCCGCCTCCGCGGGGGAGGGCGCGGCCTCGCCGCTGGCCGTCCAACGCTCCACGCCCGCGAGCAGGGCTGCGCGCTTGAATGGCTTGCCGATATGGTCCGTCATTCCAGCGGCGCGGAAGGCCGCCACCTGCTGCGGCCGCACGCTCGCGGTCATCGCCACGATCGGTAGCGCCTTGCCCTGGTCGAGGGCGCGGATCTGCTGCGTCGCGGTCATCCCGTCCATCCCTGGCATCTGCACGTCCATCAGAACGAGGTCGTAGGACGCCGCGCGGACCGCCGCGATTGCCGCCGGTCCACTCTCCACGGCGTCGACCGTGTGACCGGCCGCGCACAGCACGGCGATCGCGAGGTCGCGGTTGAGCGGCATGTCCTCCACCAGGAGGATGCGGCGGGGCGGATAGTCCGGCTCGGCGGACGGCGCCGCCTGCCCTGCTGGACGCGCAGCGGGCGCGACGGGCAGGCGCAGCGTGAACCAGAAGGTCGAGCCGCGGCCCGCATCGCTCTCGACGCCGATCAGGCCGCCCATCAGCTCCACGAGCTGACGTGAGATGGCGAGGCCGAGGCCGGTGCCGCCGTATTCCCGCTGGATCGTGCCATCGACCTGACTGAAGCGCTCGAACAGCTTGTGCAGTTTGGTCGTGGGGACGCCGATTCCGGTATCCTGCACGGAGAAGCGCAGGCGTACCTCGCCGCCGTCCGAGCCCGCCAACCGTTCGAGGCCGAGCGTCACGCTGCCGGCATCGGTGAACTTCACGGCGTTGTTGAGCAGGTTCATCAGGACCTGCCTGAGGCGGTCGGCGTCGCCGATCACGCATCCGGGCAGGCCGGGGCCGACGCGCACGTCGAGGCGCAGCCCCTTGCCGTCCGCACCCGCCCGGGTGATCGCCACGGCCTGATCCATCAGGTCGGTGAGGACGAAGGGCTCGGCGGCGAGCTCGACCTGTCCCGCCTCGATCTTCGAGAAGTCGAGCACGTCATTGACCACCGTGAGCAGCGCCGCGCCCGCGCCGCGGATCCGCTCGGCATGGAGGCGCGCCGGGGTGCCGGCCTCGAGCTCGTCCACCAAGAGGTCGGCATAGCCAAGCACGCCGTTGAGCGGCGTGCGGATCTCGTGGCTCATCGTGGCGAGGAACTCGCTCTTGGCCGCGCTCGCGCGCTCGGCCTCGCCGCGGGCCGCCTCCGCGGCCGCCTTGGCGCTCACCAGGGCCGCCTCCGCGCATTTGCGCGCGGTCACGTTGATGTTGAGCCCGATCAGCCGTAGCGGCCGGCCGTTCTCGCCGTAGACCGCCCGGCCGGTGCTGCTCACCCAGCGGGTGCGTCCGTCCATTCCCGGCACGCGGAACTCGACGGTGAAGCTGTCGTTCCGCCTCACCGCCTCGGTCACGCCGGCCATCGCCGCCGGGCCATCCTCGGAATCGACGAGGGTGAGCCACTCCTCAAGGGAGAGGGTGTGACCCTGCGGCGCGTCGACTCCATGCAGTGTCGCGCTCTCGCCCGACCAGATGATGCGCTGCGTCTGGAGATCGAACTCCCATATGCCCGCCCCCGCTGCCTGCTGGGCGAGCTGCAGGAGGTTGCCCGTCTCCTCGAGCTTGCGCCGGGCGCCGATGATCTCGTCGATGTCGAGCGCCGTGCCGAGCATGGCCACGATCTCGCCGCGTTGGCGGATCGGGATCAGGATCAGCTTGTGCCAGCGATAGGCGCCGTCGCGGCGGCGCAGGCGCCCCTCGATCCGGTAGGGACTGCCTGTGCGCAGGGCCGTCCGCCAGGCCCGTTCCATCCGCTCGGCGTCCTCGGGATGGTTGCGGCCGATGCGCTCGGCGCGCCGATTGCCGATCGGGCCGTAGTATCGGTCGAATTGCTGGTTGGAGTAGGCCTTCTCGCCGGTCTCGACCGAGAAGATCCACACGAGCTGCGGCAGCGCGTCCGCGAGCGCGCGGTAGCGGGCCTCGCTGGCCTCGCGGGCAGCGATCTCCTCCTGCTGACGCTGGTTGGCCTCGTGCAGACGCAACTGGCCGACCACGATGGCCGCGAGGTCCTGCAACTGGCGCCTCTGGACCTCGCCGAAGGGGCGTCCGACGGTGTCGAGCAGGCAGAGCGTGCCGATGCGCAGGTCAGGCCCGATGATCAGCGGCGCACCGGCATAGAACCGGATTCCTGCCGGACCGGTCACCAGGGGGCTGCTGGCGAAGCGCGGGTCCTGGGTCGTGTCCGCGCAGACCAGGATCTCATCGGCCAGGATCGTATGGCCGCAGAAGGCACCCTCACGCGGGATCGGCGCGCCGTCGGTGCCGCAAGCGGCCCCGAAGCGCAGATGATCCGCCTCGACCAGCGACACCAGCGCGATGGGTACGCCGAACAGGCTCGCGGCCGTCCGGCAGATCGCGTCGAGATGCACGGCGGGATCCGCCCCGAGATCGCCCAGCGCACGAAGAGCTGCGAGCCGCGCGGCCTCGTTGCCTGCGACCGGAAACGCCATCTGACCCGCTCCCCGCAACCGGCCGTGACCGGGTGTCGTCTCCCCCTGTCCGGAACCATCCGGCTAGGAGGCGGCTGATTGCTTAAAACAAGCTTTATTGTCCGGGCGGTCCCAGGCAAGGCCGGGGCCAGACGATCTGCGATCAGGCCGAGAGCGTCGCGCAGGGCCGGCCCCCTGGCCCGGGACGCCGCACACACCATCTCGTGGCGGCGCCGATGCCGTGGCCGAGGAACCCGCGCGAGGGGGATGACCGTCTATTTCACTGCCGACACCCATTTCGGCGACGCCCATATCCTGCGCCAGCGCAGCGCCCGCTTCGATGCGTTGGAGGCCCATGACGAGGCTCTGATTGCCGGGTGGAACGCGGTGGTCGGGCCGGAGGATGAGGTCTGGCATCTCGGGGATTTCGCCGCCCATGCGAGCCGGGCCCATTGCGCCGCGATGTTCGCGCGCCTCAACGGCATCAAACATCTGATCCTGGGCAACCACGACACCAACCGCGTCCGCACACTCGCCTGGGCGGAGGCGCCGGTCGAGACCGCCCGGCTCCGGCTCGACGGACCTGACGGCACGTCCATCCGCCTCTTCCTGGCGCATTATCCGCACCGGGCCTGGCCCGGCCTGTGGCGCGGGGCCCGCCATCTCTACGGGCACACCCACGGCACGATCCCCGACACGCGCTTCTCCTGCGATGTCGGTGTCGATGCCTGGGACTTCCGGCCGGTGGCGCTGGTCGACCTGATCGCCCGGCAGGACCGAGCCACGCTTCTGCCGGACGAACTCGCGGTCCGGGCCCCGCGCAACCGGGCCGAGTGTTGAAAACTGGCGCGACCGTAGCAGTTTAGCGCTCGATCCGTTTTCACCGCGTACCGGCCGCCACCATGTCGCTGTATAGCCGCCTTCACCGGCCCGAACTGACCGCCTCCCTCGCCCTGGGCGACGCAGCCTTCGACGCGCTTCTCACCGACCCGCCGCGGGTCTTCCGGGCCGGCACGGCCATTGTCGCACAGGGCGAGCGGCATGATTACGTCTACCGCTTGCGCACCGGCTGGGTGGCCCGCATCCGCGAGCTCACGGACGGGCGCTCGCAGTACCTCCTCGTGTTCCTGCCCGGCGACATCTTCGGCGTGAAGAGCATGTTCGTCCTCCACCAGCCAGACGCGGTGGTGGCCCTCTCGGACGTCACCGTGGATCGGGTGGAGTACCAGCGGCTCAAGGCCGCCTTCGATGGCAATCCGGACCTCGCCACCCGCTGCGCCTGGCAGATCACCGAGGAGGAGCGGCGCCTGCACAATTGGGTGGTCAGCCTGGGCCAGGGCAGCGCCGAGGAGCGCATCGCCTACGTGCTGCGCGAGTTCAGCGAGCGACTGGCGGGCTCCGACCCGGGCGGCAAGAGCGTGCGGGAATTCGCCATGCCGTTGACGCAGGAGCAGCTCGGCAACGTGCTCGGCCTGACCCCCGTCCACGTGAACCGGGTGCTGCGGCGGCTGCGGCAGGAAGAGATCGTCAGCGTGCGCAACCGCATGGTCCGCATCGTCAACCCGGAGGCGCTGGAGCGGATCGCCCGACCGCTGCAAGACGCGCCGGTCGAGCCGCGCGAGGCGGAGGTCGCCGAGGTGGCCGGGTAAGGCGGCTCAGCCTGCTCAGGCCGAGCGGGAGGCCTCCTCCGGGCTCATCCAGGTCCAGCCCGTGCCCATCTGGTGGCGGAACCAAGTGAACTGCCGCTTGGCGTAAGCGCGGGTATCGCCCTGGCCGCGCAGGATCGCGTCCTCCAGGCTGAGGCGCCCGTCGAGATGGGCGATCAGCCCCGGCACGCCGTGGGCGCGCATCACAGGCAGCATCGGGTCGAGGCCGCGCTCCCTCAAGGCGACCACCTCGTCGAGGGCGCCCCCGGCGATCATCTCTCGGAAGCGCCGGTCGATGCGCGCGCGCAGCTCGGTCCGATCGGGGGCCAGGAAGATCTTGCGCAGTGGTCGGCCGCTCAGGGGGCCTGGGATGCGGCTGCCGTGGAAGGATGCGATCGGCCGGCCCGTCGCCGCCAGGATCTCCAGCGCGCGCAGCACCCGTGCCCGGTCGCTCGGTCGGAGCGTGGCCGCGCCCGCGGGGTCCTGGGCGGCGAGATCCGCGTGGAGCGCCTCGGTCGGCCGGCCCTCCGCCGCCGCGCGCACTGCAGCGCGGACGGCCTCCGGCACCGGCGGCAGGTCGGAGAGACCCTCCTCAAGCGCGCGGAAATAGAGGCCGGTACCGCCGACGAAGACCGGCAGCCGCCCGTCGAGCGCACTGAGCAGGGCGGCCACGTCGCGGGAGAAGTGGCCGGCCGAGTAGTTCACGCCGCCATCCACATGACCGTAGAGCCTGTGTGGCACCCGCGCCTCCTCGGCCGGGTCCGGCCGCGCCGTGAGGCGGCGCAGATCCGCGTAGACCTGCATCGAATCGGCGTTGACCACGACGCCCCCGTGGCGCAGCGCAAGCGCGGAGGCGAGCGCCGACTTGCCCGAGGCTGTCGGCCCTGCGATGAGGATCGCCGCCGGCCGATCCGTGGACGGCCCCTGTGACACCACGCTGAAACGGCTCCCCGGATGACCCTCGTCGCGGTCCTGATAGCAAACCCCGCCCGGCCCGCCATCACCGATGCGGTGCTGGCCGAGACCCGGCGGGTGCTGGGAACCGCGCACCAGCCGCGGATCCTGCACGGCGAGGTGGCGGCCGAGGTGATGCTGGCGGGCGAGGCCGGCTCGGCCCCGTCCCTGACGGAGCGCCTGCGCGCCGCGCTCGGGGATGAGCCGATCGACGTGGCGGTGCTGCCGGCTGACGCGCATCGGCGCAAGCGGCTGTTTCTCGCCGACATGGATTCCACCATGATCGAGCAGGAATGCATCGACGAGCTGGCCGATCAGGTCGGGCTGAAGGCGCATGTCTCCGCCATCACCGAGCGCGCCATGCGCGGCGAGATCGCCTTCGAGCCGGCCTTGCGCGAGCGCGTGGCGCTCTTGAAGGACCTGCCGGTCGGTGCGATCGATCGGCTCATCGCCGAGCGCATCACCCTGACTCCTGGCGGGCGCACCCTGGTGCGGACCCTGCGGGCGCACGGCGCCTATACCTGCCTCGTCTCGGGGGGCTTCACCCTCTTCACCGGGCCGGTCGGCGACAAGCTCGGCTTCGAGGAGAACCGGGCGAACCGCCTGACGCTCGCAGGCGAGAAGCTCGCCGGCACGGTCGAGGAGCCGATCGTCGGCAAGGCCGCCAAGCGCGAGACGCTGATCGAACTGCGCGAGCGCTTCCACCTGGCGCCCGCGGAGACGCTCGCGGTCGGCGACGGCGCCAACGACCTCGACATGCTGGGCGAGGCCGGGCTCGGCGTCGCCTTCCGGGCGAAGCCCGCGGTCGCCGCCGCAGCGCAGGTGCGCATCGAGCACGGTGATCTCACCGCGCTCCTCTACCTCCAAGGCTTCGCCGCGGCCGAGTTCGTGGGCTGAGCGGGCCGCCTGTCACGGGGCGCCGCCCCCGGCAGGGTGTCAGGCCGGGACCCGGCCGCTAGACTGGCCTCCACCGAAGAGCCGCCGTCCGCGCGGCCGTGGATCGAGCCCGAGGACCCGCCCATGAACGCCCCGACGCGCCCACCTGGCTCTGCCGCGCCCGAAGCCTCGGCTTCGGCCCGCTTCGTTTGGGACGATCCCTTCCTGCTGGAGGACCAGCTCACCGAGGACGAGCGCGCGATCCGCGACGTGGCACAGGATTTCGCGCGGGAGAAGCTCCTGCCCGGCATCGTCGAGGCCTACGCGAACGAGACGAGCAACCCGGACCTGTTCCGTGCCATGGGCGCGCTCGGCCTGCTCGGCGTGACGCTGCCCGAAGAATACGGTTGCGCAGGCGCGAGCTACGTTGCCTACGGCCTGGTGGCGCGGGCCGTGGAGAGCGTCGATTCCGGCTACCGCTCGATGATGAGCGTGCAATCCTCCCTCGTCATGTACCCAATCTACGCCTACGGCTCGGAGGAGCAGCGCCGGAAGTTCCTGCCCAGGCTCGCCAGCGGCGAATGGATCGGCTGCTTCGGCCTGACCGAGCCCGATGCCGGCTCCGCCCCCGCAGGCATGAAGACGAAGGCCGAGAAGACCGCGGATGGCTACCGGATCTCGGGCGCCAAGATGTGGATCTCGAACGCCCCTTTCGCCGACGTCTTCGTGGTCTGGGCGAAGTCCGACGCCCATGACGGGGCGATCCGCGGTTTCGTCCTGGAAAAGGGCATGAAGGGCCTCTCGGCCCCGACCCTCAAGGGCAAGCTCAGCTTGCGCGCCTCGACCACGGGCGAGATCGTGATGGATGGCGTCGAGGTCGGCGAGGACGCGCTCCTGCCGAACGTCTCGGGTCTGAAGGGGCCGTTCGGCTGCCTCAACCGGGCGCGCTACGGCATCTCCTGGGGCGCGATGGGCGCCGCCGAGGATTGCTGGCACCGCGCCCGCAGCTACACGCTCGACCGTAAGCAGTTCGGCCGGCCGCTGGCCCAGACGCAGCTGGTACAGAAGAAGCTCGCCGACATGCAGACCGAGATCGCGCTCGGCCTTCAGGCCTCCCTGCGCGTCGGGCGACTGATGGATGCCGGCAAGATGGCGCCCGAGATGATCAGCCTGGTCAAGCGCAACAATTGCGGCAAGGCTCTCGACATCGCTCGGACCGCCCGCGACATGCACGGCGGAAACGGCATCATGGGCGAGTACCATGTCATGCGCCACGCCCAGAACCTTGAGACGGTCAACACCTACGAGGGTACGCACGACGTGCACGCGCTGATCCTCGGCCGGGCTCAGACAGGGCTGCAGGCCTTTTTCTGATTTGACCGTGGTCGCGTCGGGACAAAGTGTAGCACGATCGGTTCCAGTCCGCCGGCCGTTGACGTCTCACAGAGTTCGCGAGCGGCAGGATCGGATCATGAAACAGCTTCTCTTCGCCTCAGCACTGCTTACCGGCGCGATCGCCCTGCTTCCGGTAACGGCCGATGCCCAGCGGGGCCGCGCCATCGGCAGCGGGATCGCGGGAGGCACCCTCGGTGGTGGGGGCGGCGCCCTCGCAGGCGGCGGCGTCCGGATGGGCACCTTCGGGGCGGGCCGCGGCGGCTTCGGCGGTGTCGGCGGCCAGCAGACGATCGGTGGCACTGGTTTCCGCGGTGGCGGTCTCCAACAGGGTGGCGGTTTCGCGGGTCGCGGCTTCGGCGGCGGTCCGCGGCCGGGCTTCGCCGGCAATCCCGGCGTGGCCGGTTCGGGCGCCACCAATCCCGGCGTCGCGGCCAATCCGGGCTTTGCCGGGCGCAATCCCGGATTCAACAATCCTGGGCTTGGCAATCCGAGATTCGGCAATCCCGGCTTCGGCAACGGCTACCGCGCCGCGGGCTTCAACCGAGGCTACGGCTTCCATCGGGGCCACGGACACTGGCGCCGCGGCGGCTACGGTCTTGCCGGCTTCGGGGCTGGCGTCGGTCTCGGCCTTGCCGCAGGCGGCCTCTACGGTGGATACGATGACGCTTACCCGTACCCCTATGACAGCTATTATGGCGGCGGCTACGCACCGGTGACCTATGGCGCCGAGGATGAGACCGAGCAGGCGACGACGTCCGACGCCGGCGCCGTGGCGTATTGCGTGCGCCGCTTCCGCTCCTACGACACGCGGACCGGCACCTATCTCGGCAATGACGGCCGGCGCCACGCCTGTCCGTAACCGATTCCGAACCCCCGGATCTTCATGATGGCCCCGCGCGTTCCGACGCGCGGGGCCATCGGCCATCTGGAGCCGGGCGGCAGAGAACGGGGCTGCCATGACCGAGTCGGCGATCGAGACCCTCAACCGGGCGCGCGCCAGCCTCGTGCGCGAGCGCGACACGCTCGCCCGCCGCATCGCGGGCATGGACCTCGCCCCGGTGACGATGGCCGAGGACCTGACCCGCATTCTGGTCGCGATCGAGACCCTGGACCGTGCGCTGACGGCGGAAGGCCAGCCCTACCTGCCGCCGATGAGCGCGGACTGAGATCCCGTGTGTCGAGAGGGATCATCCCTCTCGCGGGTCCGGGCAGAGCCCGGGATCTTCCGTCAGGGCTTCGCCCCGACACCCCACCAAAGGGATCATCCCTTTGGGATCCCAGATGGATGGATCAGCCGCCCGTCACGCTCATGTGGCGCGGCACGGCGGCCGGGCGCTGGCGCTCGATGACGAAGTCGTGGCCCTTGGGCTTGCGCGCGATCGCGTCGATCACCGCCTGCGTGACCAGGGCGTCGTCTGGCGAGGCCCGCAAAGCCGCGCGGAGATCGGCGGCGTCCTCCTGGCCGAGGCACATGTAGAGCTTGCCGGTGCAGGTCAGGCGCACCCGGTTGCAGCTCTCGCAGAAATTGTGAGTCAGCGGCGTGATGAAGCCGAGCCGCCCGCCGGTCTCGGCCACGCGCACGTAGCGGGCCGGCCCGCCGGTGCGGTCGGGCAGGGGCGTCAGGGTGTAGCGCTCCTCCAACCGCTGCCGCGCCACCGAGAGGGGCAGGAACTGGTCGGTGCGGTCGCCCTCGACCTCGCCGAGCGGCATCACCTCAATCAATGTCATGTCCATGCCGAGCCCGTGAGCCCAGGCGATCATGTCGGCGATCTCGTGCTCGTTGACGCCCTTCAGCGCGACGGCGTTGATCTTCACCTTGATCCCGGCGTCGCGCGCCGCGGCGATCCCGTCGAGCACGACCTTCAGGTCGCCGCGGCGGGTGATCGCGCGGAACTTGTCCGGATCGAGGGTGTCGAGGGAGACGTTGACCCGGCGCACGCCGAGATCGGCGAGCTCGCCCGCGAATCGCCCGAGCTGGGTGCCGTTGGTGGTGAGCGTCAGTTCCTGCAGCGCGCCCGTGTCGAGGTGGCGCGACAGGCGGCGGAACAGATGCATGATGTCGCGCCGGACCAGGGGCTCGCCCCCGGTGATGCGAAGCTTCCGCACGCCGCGGGCAATGAACACGCCGCAGAGGCGGTCCAGCTCCTCCAGGGTCAGCAGATCGCGCTTGGGGAGGAAGTTCATCTCCTCCGCCATGCAGTAGACGCAGCGCAGGTCGCAGCGATCCGTCACCGAGATGCGCAGATAGGTGATCGCCCGCTGGAACGGGTCGATCAGCGGCGCAGGTGCCGGGGCAGCGGTCGCTGCGAAGTCGGTACGCGGTCCCCACATCTCGGAATCACGGCTCTGCTGCGGCTGGGTGACGATGGCGTCGCGTGACGAACCTAGCATGTCCTGGCATATGAGGGGATGTGTGCCAGGGAGCAAGCTGGGCCGGACCAGCCGCCGCACGCCGCCTGTGAAAGGGACCTGATCCGTGAGCGAGGAACGCTGGCCCACCGAGATCCGCCTGTCCGCCGACAAGCGAATCCTCAACGTCGCCTTCGACGACGGCAAGCGCTTCGCCCTGCCGGCGGAATATCTGCGCGTGTCGAGCCCTTCGGCCGAGGTGCAGGGCCATTCGCCGGCCGAGCGCAAGGTGATCGGCGGCAAGCGCGCTGTCGAGATTCTCTCGGTGCAGCCGGTCGGCAACTACGCGGTCAAGCTCGGCTTCGACGACATGCACGATACCGGCATCTACGGCTGGGGCTACCTCTACACGCTCGGGGCCGAGTATTGCGACCGCTGGAAGACCTATCTCGCCGAGCTGGCGGAGCGCGGGCTCGACCGGGAGCGCCGCGGCTCGGCTCAGGCCGCGCCCGCCGCGGGCGGGAGCTGCGGCAGCGGCTGCGGCTGCCATTGAGGCCGCCAGCCGGGCCGCGGGGCCGTTGCAGGAAAGTCACCGATGCGCGCGACGGTGAAAGATGGTTAACCTCGCGCCCCTAGGGTCGGCGGCGTTGCAGACCTTCGGAGTGTCGCCCGTGACTCTTCTGCTCGTCCTCGCCCTGCTTCCCGTGGTCGCCGCCATCGTGCTCGGCCGGGGCCGGCCGGGGCCGGCGATCGGCTGCCTCTGCCTGATGGGCGTCGGCTGCGTCATCGCCTGCTCCAGCCTCGCGGGGCTGCTGCGCCACCAGCGGGCCTGAGGGCCGGTCCCGGTTCAGGGCGCGAACCGGGCCTGCAGGTTATGGCCGTGGAGCTTGGCCGAGAGCACGACCTTGGCGCCTGCCGGGAGCGGGGCCTTGAGGTCGGCGACGAGCCTGTTCGGCGCGGCGGGTTTCAGGATCAGCGTCTCGGTCTTCCCCCCGGCCTGGATATAGGCCTTGGCGCTGAGCCCTTCGGTGCTCAGCGGCGTCCCGTCCTCGTCGGAGAGGAAGAAGGTCACGCCGGTTGCGCTGCCGACGAATTCGATGGGGTGCCCGTCGGCGGTCGCGGTCTGGCCGCCATTCGGTCCGGCCGCCGCGGCGGGCGTCGCGAGCAGGGCGGCGAGGGCGGTCACGAGAATCCTGCGCATCGGCTGTCTCCTGGTGGGTCGGTGGCTTAGAAGGCCTCGGCCGGGCGGCCTGACGCCGCGTCGGCCGGGTTCGATCGGGCCTGACGCAGGCGCTCGAGCGGCTTGCGGCCGAAGCTCAGGACGAGGAGCGGCGTCAGCACCGTGTCGAGGAGCGTGGCGCTGATCAGGCCGCCGAAGATCGTCACCGCGACGGGATGGAGGATCTCCTTGCCCGGCGCGTCGGCCCCGATCAGCAGCGGCACCAGCGCGACGCCGGCCGAGAGGGCCGTCATCAGCACCGGGGCCAGCCGCTCCAGGCTGCCGCGGATCACGAGCTCCGGTCCGAAGGACAGGCCCTCGTGGATCGCCAGGTTGAGGATGTGGCTGAT